>Ga0315336_1002192_pt1 | contig 31394 bp, 27 predicted proteins | sample ASW5metaG_FD_204512 | JGI IMG/M metagenome (GOLD analysis project Ga0315336, IMG submission 204512) | Ammonia-oxidizing marine archaeal communities from Monterey Bay, California, United States - ASW #5 | ecosystem: Environmental > Aquatic > Marine > Intertidal zone | place: USA: California...
CGCGGCAAACGGGGGGCAAGAAAAGCCCAAATTCAGAAAATACGCAAAACTGACCGTGAAAACGCCAGTTTGATCGCGGCCGCCTCTCAGCGCCAAAACTCCAACCGTTTTTACACGCCCAAGACCCGAAGCGGTCCTCACCGTTCAGATAGCGGAACGATAACTATGCGGACAAAGTGACAGCTAGCGTTCGGTTCAGTTGTTCCATGTGCGACAAGCCTTGGGCGGAAAATAGTGTCGCGACCGGTCATTCGCTCCAGCCGGCCTTTCGGAGGCCCTCAAGAATATGTTCAGCATCATCGAGGTTGCGGTGAATACGCGGCATCTCCTCAAACTCGAAGGCTGTGCGACCAGGTTCTAATCTTTCGCACTCTGCTATGCCGGACAAGGCTTCCTCCACTCTACCTAGATGACCTAAGGCAGATGCCAGAACAAGATACGCGAATGGCCAGGTTGAACTCAAATTGATCGACTCACGCGCATACTCCACTGCTTCATCGTAGTGCCGGGAAGTCAAATGGGCGCGAGCCAATATGTTAACGAAATAATTGGCATGTGGGTCTCGGGGGTTTAGCTGGATCCCTTTCGCGATGTTGGAGATCCCGTCTTCGGGTTGTCCTGCAAAAGTGAGCGCGTTCCCGAGGATTATGTACGCGAATGAGTTGCTGGGATTGAGGATTATTGACTTTCGGCACTGAGCAATGCTGAGTTCGTGCTTAGCCATGCGCATATACGTGAGACCCAGCATCACATGAGCATATGAGTCCGTATCATCTAGTTCGACGGATCGTTGAGCTGCAGCCAGCGACTTGGCCAACAATTCGTCCCTATTTGGGTTTTGCCAGACGACAACTTCATCGTGGAAGCTGCGCGACAAAGCTACGTAGGCGAGGCTGTAGTTCGGGTCTGTATCAATGGCGCGTTCGAAATATTCGCGCGACTTGGCGTTCCCGTCTTTAGTTGACTGATAAAAGTACGACATGCCACGCTGGTAGAGATCCCAGGCATTCGGATCCGGTGTTTGGGTAGCGACCCGCCGTCGTTCCGCTCGCTCCAATTCGGGCGCCACGGCCGCCGCTATCTTCTGGGTAATCTCATCCTGGAGTTCGAATATGTCCTCAATGATCCGATCAAACTTCTCGGCCCAGACATGATGGCCAGTCGTCGCGTCGATTAACTGAGCGGTTATGCGGATGCGCTCGCCGCCTTTTCGAATGCTGCCTTCAAGCACGTAGCGAACGCCGAGGTTGGTCGCTATCGTCCGCACATCTACCGAACGGCCTTTGTAGGTGAAGGTGGAGTTTCGGGCGATCACCGGGAATGAGCGCCAATAGGAAAGCGCGGTGATAATGTCCTCGGTGAGCCCGTCTGCAAAATACTCTTGCTCGGCATCTCCGCTCATGTTGACCAACGGCAGCACGGCCAAAGCAGGTCGCGCGAATAGTTCGCCCACAGATCCAGGTGTTACAGCTCTTGCAGCCGTTTTGAACCGATAGACACGGACCGACTGGACAATGTTCTTGAGCTGATGTTCACCCAGGTCTTCAAACGCAAGGTCCATCTTGTTTTCAATCTGGCGGTAGGCGTCTCCTGACACCACTACACCACCCGGGTCCGCCAAACCCTCCAAACGTGCGGCAATGTTCACTCCATCACCAAATATGTCATCACCATCAACGATGATGTCGCCGAGATTGACGCTAATACGAAACGTGATACGCCGGTCTTCATCGACGGCCTCGTTGCGTTCGGCCATGCCCTGTTGTACTGCGATGGCACATTGAGTGGCATTGACCACAGATGGAAACTCTAACAGAAGGCCATCACCCATGGTCTTAACGATACGACCGCCGTACTCGGCGATTTCATTGTCGATCAGCTCTGCCCGATGAGCTCGAAGGGCCGCCAGTGTACCAACTTCATCGACGCCCATAAGTCGCGAATATCCGACCACATCGGCGGACACAATTGCCGCCAACCTACGTTGTGTTTCTTCACTCATAGCGCGAGTTTAACGGCTACAGCGTACGAAATCTATGAAGTGGTGAGTGGCTGCTTTTGGCACTTATGCGACATGCCAAACAACGGACGCAATGTCTGGGTACACCTTATAAACGGACATTATTATGCTTCGACCGCAGGTGACGATTCATGAGTACACGCCCTAGCTGATGCGCGGTCCAACCCCTGATATTTAGGGCGCCGGGCGCCAGTCTCAATCCACCGACAAGCCTTTCAGCGCCGCGACCATTTCCCGCAGGCCGAGGCTGCGCGGCTTGTCCAAACGCATGACAATGGCAAGCGTGCGATGCAATTTCGGCGACAGGCTGCGGACAATCAGGGACTTTGCGCTGGATTCGTCGCGTACCGAAAGGCGCGGCAGGATGGCGGCGCCGAGCCCGGCGCCAACCAATTCCTTGATCGCCTCGACCGAGCCCAGCGCCATATCCGGCTTCAATTGCAGACCCGATCGCGCGAACCAATTATCGACGATGCGCCGTGTATTGCCGCCCGGTTCGTAGAGCAGCATCGGCCGGCCGGCAAGGGTCGCGGCCGTCACTCGCGCCGGCAAGGCCGGCGCCTCCGGCGACTGGATGACCACGAACTCGTCCTGTAATACCGGTGTTACGTCCAGCATGCGGCCGGCGGCGGGCATCGTTACGAAACCAACGTCGATGCGGTTGTCTTGCACCGCCATAACCATGTCCGCGGTGTTGCCGGTGCTGACGGTGACGTCAACCAGGGGAAAACGCTGGCGCAGGTCCCGCAGAATGGGCGGCAACAGGTAGATACAAGCGGTGGCACCGGTGCCGAGCCGGACCCGGCCGACATCGCCGGTTGCGTGGCGCGCCATGTCGTCAAGCAGCGCGGCAACGGCGGTTTCGACGTGGCCGCAATGCGCCAGCAAATCGCTGCCCGCCGCCGTTGGCGTGGCGCGGCGCCCGAGCCTTTCGATCAGGCGCACGCCAAGCCGATTTTCGAGCTGGCGAATTTGCTGCGAAATCGCCGGCTGCGTGAGGTTCATTCGCTCAGCGACAGCGGAAAAACTGCCACGCTCGATAACCTCGGAAAAGGCCCGCAGATGATCGAGGTTGAGCTGGTTCATACCAAAGTTTTCCTTATGTGAATTATAATTATCCCAAGCTTCCTTTATGTCACGATTGGGCACAATGTGGCCAGATGGAATTCAGGCGCAAAGGATCGGATCGATGAAGACAACGCCAGCCATTCTTGTTCGCGACGCTTCCGACAAAGAACTGCCGGCCGTGCAATCGATTTACGCCCATCATGTGCTCCACGGTCTCGCAACCTTCGAGGAAGTACCGCCGGATATCGTCGAAATGGCGAAGCGCCGGCAAGCGATCCTTGATCTGGGCCTGCCTTATCTGGTCGCCGAAGCTGACGGACGTGTCGTTGGCTATGCCCACGCGGTGCCTTATCGCGCCCGGCCGGCCTACCGCAACAGCATCGAAAATACGGTGTATGTGACCGACGGCATGGACGGCCGCGGCGTCGGCTCGGGGCTGCTTGGCCAATTAATTGCGCGCTGCGAGGCCGGCCCTTGGCGACAAATGCTGGCCGTCATCGGCGACAGCGGCAATACCGCCTCGATCGCTCTGCATCGTCGGTTTGGCTTCAGGCCGGTCGGCACGCTCGAAGCTGTCGGCTTCAAGTTCGGCCGTTGGGTCGACACTGTGCTGATGCAACGCAGCCTCGGAGCCGGAAGCGCGACGCCGCCGGATATGGCCACGTGATAACCCGGCTGACGGTCATAAGCCTTGGTCTGTCGCAACTCACCTGTTGGGGCATTTCCTACTACCTGATCGGCGCCCTCGGTCCGATGATCACAGCGGATTTCGGTTGGCGGGTAGAGACCGTGCATGGCGGCTTCTCCGCCGCACTTCTGGTGATGGGGTTGGCCTCGCCTGTGGTTGGCCGGTTGATCGATCGCCACGGCGGTCGCGCGACCATGACCGCGGGATCGGTATTGCTGGCAGCCGGCTGCGGCTGGCTCGCCTTGGCCGAAACAATTGCGGGCTACTACGGCGCCTGGCTCGTCCTCGGTGTCGCCATGCGCCTCACGCTTTATGATGCCGCCTTCGCAGCCCTTGCCCATATCGGCGGCACGGACGCCAGGCGGCCGATCACCCATGTTACCTTGCTCGGCGGGCTCGCATCGACGGTATTCTGGCCGTTTGGCGTGGCCCTGGCGGAAGCGTTCGGCTGGCGCGGGGCCGTGTTGGTCTATGCCGGCTGCGCGTTGCTGACGATACCCTTGCATTTGGTTATCCCCGGCGGCCGCCGGCGGGACACGGCCGCTCAGGCAGCGCCAGCATACCAACCGCTTGCCGCCGGCCGCCGTGACCGGCTCATCGCCGGCGGCCTTTACGCGTTGATCGCGACGGCCGCGAACCTGCTGAACGCCGGCCTGTCGGCGCATATGGTCGGCATGCTGGCTGGCCTCGGCCTCAGCGCCGCGGTGGCAGTCTGGGTCGCCTCGCTCAGAGGCATCGGCCAATCCCTGGCACGGCTATGCGACGTCGTGTTCGGCCGGAATTTGGCGCCCTTGGACCTCAATCTATTGGCCGCATTGATCTTGCCGCTCTGTTTTCTGACAGGATTGTTCAGCGCGCAGTTCCTCATGGCGGCCGTGGCATTCGCGTTTTTCTATGGCGCCGGCAACGGATTGCTGACGATCACCCGCGGCACCCTGCCGTTGATCCTGTTCGATCACCGCACTTACGGCAGCTTCGTCGGCAAGCTGCTGGTGCCGAGTTTCCTGTTCTCGGCCGCCGGGCCGGTGATCTATGCGTTTGTCATCGAGCGCTTTTCCGAAGCCGGGGCGCTGTATTTGTCCTGTGGCCTGGCCGTCTTGATCCTGGCCGCGGCGGCCATTCTTAAATGGCGCTTCGCTTCACCAAATATTTAGCGCTTTCGCCGACAGTAGAAGCCGAAGACCAAGCCAATTGAAGCAGCCATGAGAGGCATCCGATGTCACTGAGAGCGGATCGGCTGACCCGTCATATGCTGACGGCGGCCACGACCCTGATTACGACCGGAATCGGACTATTTGTCCTCGTCGTGCTAATCGGCTACGCGACGGGCATACTCACGTAGCGTGGCTGTCGGCGTCGTCTTGCTCCGGATCGAGCAGGCGATGGAGATGAACGACGAAATAGCGCGTGCTGGCATCGTCGACAGTGGCTTGCGCCGCCGTTTTCCACGCGTCGTAAGCAGATTTGTAATTGGGAAAGACACCGACAACATCGACCTCTTCGAGATTTTCGAATTCCGTGCCGTCGGTACGCGTCAGCCGTCCGCCCAACACGAGATGCAACAATTGTTTCGTCATCGGTTCCAACCTTTGCCACAGCGAGATTTCAGGCAGATTCCATCATGGTTTTCTAGTTTATAAGATTCTGTTACGGCCTGACCGGTTAATTTTGCGAAATTGCGCGCCACCAACCGGTTCTTGATTGTAATGTTATGCGCGATTCGGCGGCTGGATCCGATCGGTGAATTGGCGATACGCGACAGACAAAGGCACGAGGCTTCGTTTGCCCCGACAGACTGCGACAACGCACGGCAATGCCGGCACATGGCTAACACTTTTTGGTCGGCCAACAATTGTGCGCGACGGTCACGTTATACCGATCGTCGATCCGACCGTCGCCGCCCTCGCCGCATACTTGGTTTTGCATGACGGCGAACCGGTATCCTTGCCAATCCTCGCCGGCCTAAGTCACGCCGCGACGAGCACGACGATATTGGCGGAGACTCGCGAAGCCTTGCACCGGCTTGACGACCTGCTTGGTCACACCTGCCTGACCGCCAGCGGTGATGGCATTGGCATCGACACGGGCGCCATTGCAATCGATGTCGTCGCCTTCGAACGGGAGACCGCGGCCGCCGCCCTTGATCACTATAAGGGCCGATTGCTGGACGGGATCGACGAGACGGCCTTCCAACCGCCATTCGCCGCGTGGCTCGAACGTCAGCGCCGGCGTCTGCACGAACGCGCGTTGACGATCGGCCTTTCAACCATGAAGGACGCGCTCGAACTGAGCGATACCGCGGCTGCTCTCGAGGTCGGCGGCCACCTGTTGGATCTGGAACCCGCCTTGGAATCGGCCCATCGCATGATAATGCAAGCCTGGTTCGACATCGGACAGCGCGACCGGGCGATCGAGCAGTACAAACTGTGCAGCACAGCGCTTGCCGCCGACGGCAACCGGCGGCCCCACCTGGCGACCACTGCCTTGCGCGACCGTTATCTCGACGCCGCGCCGGCCACGGTTCAGCCGTCACCGGCCGGCGGCACCGTGAGCGTTGATACCAATCCGGCGCCGCTTATCGAAACGCCCGCCGCACGGTTGAAAATCCGGAACTTCGTCCACCATCCGACAACGCTACTCACGACCTGCGTCGTCGTTGCCTTCAGCGTGCTCGGCCTGCAATTCATGGATTCCTTTACCCGCCTTAGCCCGTCCCAATCCCGCCCCGAAACAGCGGCGGCGGCGGCGACGGCACCAACGACGCTGTCTGTCATCGCCGTCGCCCCATTCGCCACTGCCAGCGACAACCAGACGCCGGCTTATCACGGGCACGCAATTGGCCAGGAGCTTGTCCGACGCTTCGGTTCGATCAGCAATCTTTTCGTTATCGACATAACGGCAGGGGTGGACGACCCGTCGGCGATCACCGCCCGTTATTTGCTGAGCGGAGAGTACAGCCAGAACGAGACGGCAACGCTGTCATCGACCTTGGTCGACCGGCAAACCGGCCGCGTCGTCTGGCGGCACAAAATCGCCGCGCCTTTAGACAAATTGTCCGCGACGCTGTCGCGAACAGTCCGCGCCTTCGCCGCCGATCACAAACTTCAATCCGGCTTGCGGATCGACGCGCCGGCGCCGGCCATCACGGCTGGCGATATGGCTGCCTATATGAAAGCCCGGGCGGACGCCGCCGCCGGCGATTACGACCAAGCCCGCATGCGCCTGGATCGGCAATTGTCGGACACGCCCGGCTTTCCCGCCATGCACCTGTTCCGTGCCGAACTGGCCTGGCGCGCATTGACAGCGGTAGCAGATGATCATGCCCTCACCTTGGCACCGCTTGCGGCCTCCACCGAGCGGGCCACTTTCGACGATGCCCTCACCGTCGCCATGGCCGCCGGCTTGCCGGCTGCTTACCGGTTGGAAGCCTTGCAGCTGTTGGCCGACGGGAGTCTCGACGCCGCGATCAACGCGGCCGGCAAAGCGGTCGTCGCGCGCCCCAACGACGCTGCGGCCCATGCAACGCTGGCTGAATTGCTGATCTACGGCGGGGACATCGCCGCGGCGCTGGACCATATCGACCGCAGCGGCCGATTGGCGCCGCCGGCGCTTGGCCGCATCGCCTGGCTCATCGGCCTGGCCCGATTGGGCGGGCCGTCGCCGGCAGAAGCCGCACCCGACCTGGCGCGGGCGGCACGGCACCAGGCGGCACGCGCGCCTCTGGCCGAATTCCTCAGTCAGGCCCTCGACGGCCGCCCGTTGGCACCAGTTTCAACACGCTCCAACGTCGACCGCGTGCTGTCCCGCCTCCCCTTCCGCGACCCGATGGTCAGCAGCCGCATCACTCAGCAACTCATCGAGAACGGCTCGGTGCTGGCCGGCGACTAGCGACCGGCCGGTCAAGCCAGGTATAGTGTCTCGCGCGACCCTGTTTCGCGGTCGACGCCCGTGCCTACTGTGCCGTTCCGGAGGACGATGATGAACATTCAAAATCAGCAACGCCGCAACGCGCTGCCCGCGTTCGACGCGCTGACCGCCTTGCTGGGCGAGCGCTTGAGCCTGTCGGAATCCGTTCGCGAACAGCATGGCGTCGGCGAAGCCTATCACCCGGCATTGCCGCCGGATGCGGTCGCTTTCGCGCAATCGACCGAGGAAGTGGCCGAAATCGTCAAGATTTGCGCCAAACACAAGGTCCCGCTCATCCCCTACGGCGCCGGCACCAGCTTGGAAGGCCACACCTTGGCCCCCCAGGGCGGCGTGTCGCTGGATCTGACGGCGATGAACGAAGTCCTCAGGGTTTCGGCCGAAGATCTCGATTGCACCGTTCAGGCTGGGGTGACGCGCATTCAGCTCAACGAGTATTTGCGCGATACGGGCCTGTTTTTCCCGATCGACCCCGGCGCCGACGCCTCGCTCGGCGGCATGTCTGCGACCCGGGCAAGCGGCACCAACGCCGTGCGGTATGGCACGATGCGCGAGAATGTGTTGGCCTTGAAGGTGGTGCTGGCCGATGGGCGCATCATCGAAACCGCCACACGGGCACGAAAATCCTCCGCCGGTTACGACCTCACACGCCTCTTTGTTGGCTCCGAGGGCACACTAGGCGTTATCACTGAAGTGACCTTGCGGCTCTACGGCATTCCGGAAGCGACGTCGACGGCGGTCTGCGCCTTCCCGTCCCTGGAAGACGCCGTCAATACCGTGATCCTGACCATCCAGTCGGGCATTCCCGTAGCCCGCGTCGAACTGGTCGACAAGACCGCGATCGGGCGCATCCTGGATTACGGCAAGCTCGAAGGCTACGACATCGCCGACACGCTGTTTTTCGAGTTCCATGGCTCGACCGCCTCGGTCGCCGAACAGGCACAAACGACGGAAGCCATCGCCAAGGAATTCGGCGCCGGCGATTTCAAATGGGCGACCAAGCCGGAGGAGCGCAACAAGCTTTGGTGGGCGCGCCACAACTCCATGTACGCGAACCGTGTCGGCCGCAAGCCCAATCAACAGACCATGGCGACCGACGTCTGCGTGCCGATTTCCCGGCTCGCCGAGTGTATCGTGGCGACCCGTGAAGACATGGAGAAATCCGGCTTCTCGGCGGGGTTCATCGGCCATGTCGGCGACGGCAACTTCCATATGGGCATCACCGCCGACTACAGCGATCCGACAGAATCCAAGAACGCCCACGATTTCCACCACCGCCTGGTCCGGCGCGCGGTCGCCATGGACGGCACCTGTACCGGCGAGCACGGCATCGGCCTCGGCAAGATTGACTTCCTGGAAGAGGAATTGGGCGATGCCGTCGATGTCATGCGCGCGCTTAAGCGCAGCATGGACCCGGATAATATTCTTAATCCGGGCAAGATTATGCGCCTGTAAGGTGTTCCAATTCGGCTGGCACACCAATCAATTTTTCAAAGAAGGATATCCGAAATGGGCGATGATACGCCGATTTTGCAGGGCTTGAAGGTTCTGGACGTTGCGAGCTTCATTGCCGGTCCGGCAGCGACCACGGTGATGGCCGATCACGGCGCCGATGTCATCAAGATCGAGGCGCCGGGCGGCGACGGTTACCGCAACATCACCAGCGGCCCCGGCATGCCGCAGGCCAAGGTCGACTATCATTGGATGGTGGACAACCGCACAAAGCGCGGCCTGCAGCTCGATCTGCGGCAGGACGCGGCGCGCGAGGTGATGCTCAAGCTGGTCGCCGACGCCGATGTACTGGTGACCAACTTCGTGCCGCGGGTACGGGCGCAATTAGGGCTACGTTATGCCGATTTGAAGCCGATCAACGAACGCTTGATCTATGCCTCGATGACTGCCTATGGCGAAGATGGCCCCGAGGCCGGCCGCACCGGCTTCGATTCAACAGCCTATTGGGCCCGCACCGGCCTGATGGACCTGGTGCGTCCGGATCCGGACGGGCCGCCAGCGCGGTCGCTGCCCGGCATGGGCGATCATCCGACGGCCATCGCGTTGTTCGGCGCCATCATGCTCGGCCTGCACCGCCGCTCGCTGACCGGCAAGGGATCCAAGGTCTCGACCTCGCTGATCGCAAACGGTTTGTGGTCCAACGCCTTCTATGCCCAAGCCGCCCTCGCCGAGGGTGAGATTCCGGTGCGTCCCCGGCGCGACAATTGGCCCAACGCGCTTGCCAACCATTACAAAAGCCGTGACGAGCGCTGGTTCATGCTGTCGCTGATTAACGAGGACCGCGAATGGGACCGGTTCGCCGAAGGCGTCGGCCGGCCGGAACTGCTGAGCGACGAACGCTTTACCGATCGCCCTGCCCGTCACGCCAACGCGACGGCCCTGATCGAAATCTTGACCGAGGTGTTCGTTGAAAAGGATTGGGAAGATTGGCGCGCACTGTTCGACGACCTCCGCATCACGTTCGGCCTGATCGGCCGCGTGCAGGACTTGACTAGCGATCAGCAGGTGCAGCCGAGCGGTGCCGTGCGGCCGGTGGATCCGGCCCAGTTCGGTGTCGGCACCATGATCGATAGCCCGATCTTCGTCGACGGTGCAGCACGCCGGCCGCCGGAGCCGGCACCCGCGGTCGGCCAGCATAGTGATGAAATATTGGCCGAGCTCGGCTACGACAATACCGCTATCGGCGAACTCCGGGCGAGCGGCGCCGTCGGATGAAGCGGCTCGCGTCGGTGCTGGCGGACCTGGCGCCGGCGCCGGACAAGACCGCGCCCGGGGTCGCCGCGGCGATCGTGGAAGGCGGCCGAGAGATCGAACGGCTGATCTTCGGTCATGCCGACATTGCCGCCGACCGTCCGATTGACGCGCATACACAGTTCCACATTGTCTCCGCAGGCAAGCCCTTCGTTGCCGCCGCTCTGCTGATCTTGCAAGCGGACGGCCGGCTCAGCCTGGACGACGACGTGCGGGATTACGTGCCGGGTATTGAACTGCCGCATCCGGTCCGGCTGCATCATCTCCTGTCGATGACCAGCGGCTTGCAGGACAGTCTGGAAATCCTGCGCCTCGCCGGCCGCTGGCGCGCCCCGCCCGGGTGCGAGAAATCATGCCTTGAACTCGGCATGGCAGCGCAACGACCGCTGACGCCGCCCGGGCAGGTTTACCGATACAACAACTTCAACATCGTCTTGTTGAACGAAGTCATCCGCCGTGCCTCGGGTATGGCGCGGGGCCGGTTCTACCAAGAGCGGCTGTTCGGGCCGGCAGGCTTCGCTGACACCATGGTCCGGGCGGACGAAGAAACGGCCGCCGCGAACCTGGCGACCGGCTATGTCGCCGATGGCGAAAGTTGGCGGCCCGGCGTCCATCTGCTGGGTATTGCCGGCGATGTGTTCGTCAGTTCCCTGGCCGACATGGTGACCTGGCTAAAGTTGCTGCGCAACGGCCGTCTCGGCAGTTTGGTATTGACCGATCCCATGCGCCAGCCGGCAAGGCTCGCAGCCGGTGATAACACCCACTACGGCCTCGGTTTGGCGGTTCGACGCTGGCATGGCCACACCGTCCTCTGTCATAGCGGCAGTCAGCCCGGCTATAAAACCCATATCGCCTATTGCCCAGACAAGGACTTCGGTTTCGTCATGCTCTCTAACATCGAGCATGCCGCGCCGGCGCCGCGTTTCGCGCAGCTGCTGCAAGGCGCCGCCGCCACCGCAACGAAACGCATCTCGGCCTTACCGCCGAGGCCACGACCGGGCCTTTATTTGGGCAACCGGGATCGCGAGCCGTTATGGCTGTCGGTTAGCGACAAGCATGACTTGCGTGTCGAGAGTCTAGGCGATGCGGTGACCCTGGTACGCAGCAGCGACGGCACGGCTTGGTGTGCCGCCGAGGACTACGGCGCGACGTTGCCCGTCAATCTGGTCCCCGTGACCGAAAGTGACGCCTTCGACGTCGATTTCGCCGGCCATCGGGACCGCTACTGCCGGGCCAGCGCCTGCACCTTGACCCGGAAAGTATGCCAGCAGCTGGTCGGCGATTACCAAATTCCCGCGACCGATGCGGCGCTCCGTATTGTTTGGGCAGGAGACGACGGCTTGGCCGCCGGCTATGACCGTGTGACTGACAGCGCCAACGTCTTTCCGCTCGAAACGTTAGCTCCCGACGTTTTGTTAGCGCGGCCCCAAGCGCCCGGCATCGATTACAAACATCTGTTTCGGGTTGAACGCGACGACACCGGCACCGTGACCGGCCTTCGCGTCCGCATGGAGCGGCTCAAGGATTATTTGTTGCCGCGGCAGTCTACCGGCTAAGGAACCGCCAGACCCAGGCCGCCAACACGTCGCAGTCCATGGGTAAGTCCAAACTGGCCCTAGCGGTTACTTCCAGATCATCGTCGTAGCGATGGGAAACCGCGTCAATCAATCCGACCATGAACGAGGGCGGAAATTCCGGATGCGGTTGAACCGCCAATGCATTGTCGCCAATCTGCATCATCGCGTTCGGGCAAAACCGATTGCCGGCCAGGGGCACGGCGCCCGGCGGTAGAGCCGTCACTTGATCCTGATGCGACGCGCCGAGCGTTACTTGCCGGCGGCAGGGCTGCATCCAATCAGGCACATCGTCGGCGGCTACGTCGTAATGTTGAATGCCTGCTCCCCACCCTTTCTCCGAACGCTCGACCGTACCGCCGAACGCCTGGGCCAACAATTGATGGCCGAAACAGATGCCGGCAATTTTTCTGTCGCGTGCTGCCGAGACGACGAAATCGCTGAGCGGCGCAATCCATGGCGAGGAATCGAAAACGCTGGCAGCGCTTCCCGTCACCATGTAAGCGTCGCAGGCGGCGACGGAGTCGGGCAAGCCGTTTTCAAAGACGCGATAGCCGACGAATGTCGCATCATCGGCAACCGGCTCGAGCCAAGCGCGGAACATATCGGTGAAACTGCCGAAGCGATCCCTTAGGCTCGCGACATTGGGGCCGGCTTCCAACACGCCGATTTTCATGATTAACGGTCTCGGTCAAACGGTGGTCGATGCCGCCAAAATACCCTATTCGGCGTCACGGGTAAAATTGGGGATATCGGTGTTGCTGCCGCACACCAATACGCCGACCCGGCGGCCCCGCATGCGATCCTTCAACGGCCCGAGCAGCGCCGCGGTCGCCGCAGCCGCAGCCGGCTCCACGGCGAATTTGAGTTCGCGAAACATCAGCGACATAGCGGACCGTATGGCCGCGTCACGGATCAGCACCAAGTCGGTCAGATTTTCTTGCAACAACGCGAATGTACCCGGTGTCGCATGAGGCGCCGCAAGACTGTCGGCAATCGTATCGATGGAATCGAGACGGATCGGTTTGCCCGCATCCAAGCTCTTGCGCATCAACGCCGCGCCCACCGGCTCAACGCCAATGATATCGGCGGCCGGCGCCAATTGCCGGATGGCGGAGGACATGCCGGCGCAGAGCCCGCCGCCGCCGATGGGGATGATAAACGCGTCCATATCGGGAGCCTGGCGGCAAAACTCGAGCCCAACCGTAGCCGTGCCCAAAATCGTTCGTGGACCTTCATAGGGATGAACGAAATATCGGCCTTCGTTCTCCTCGATTTTATGCGCCAGAGCAAAGGCGTGATCGACATCGTCAGCCAGCACGACTTCGGCGCCATAGGCGCGGGAGCGTTCGATACGATATGGGTTGGCGGTTCTCGGCATCACGACTTTGGCGGAGACATTCAACCGTTTCGCGGCGAAGGAGACGGCGATGGCGTGATTGCCGGCACTCACCGCGGTGACGCCGTCGGCCAGAGTCGATTCATCCAGCCCCAACATCACCAACATTGCACCGCGCGGCTTGAAAGTTCCGGTGTATTGCCAGAGTTCCAGTTTCAGGTTGACTTCCGTGTCCGGCAACAACGAGTCGATCTCGCTGCCACGCCAACGATGGATCGGCGTTTGAATCAAGTGCGGGTCGAGCTCCGTACGGGCCGCCACGATCGCGTCCAGAGTAGGCAAGTTAGTCATGTCTTAGAATCTCCGGAAATTTTGGAATTTCTCTTAGAATCTTGAGCGACTGTGTCACATTGCCGCGGCCGGCGAAACCGACCGACACGATAGAATACGGGATCTATACCCGGAATATTTACACTGCGGAATTCGATTTCCGGATTCGTTGACTTGATGCAATTTTCGATTTGCAAGGTTTAACGACATCGCAAACGTGGCGTGTTTCCTGGATTAACGAAAACTTTCAATCACATTTTGAACTGACCACCGGAATGTTAACGTTTGCATAGGAATTAGCGATGATATTCATCGGCGAAACCAATACCGGCCCAAAACCGGCCGGCGAATTGCGAGGTCCCTACGTGCGATGAAAATAGTATTTGAGTGTTATGATCTGCTGTCCGCCCATCAGTTGGTTAATCGCGGCTACGCCAATTTTTGGTTGAGTGGATTGACCAATTCGGTGCACCGGGGGTTTCCCGACAATGGCTCGTTGGGTTATCAATTCCTCGCCGATTTGTGCGGCGATATCAAGGATCGATTCGACGAGGCGACGGTTTTTCTGGACGGCGATGACGGCTATGGCGACATCGCCGGGCTGGTCGAATATTGTGATCGCAGGCACATGGATGCCATTGCTTTGGAAGATAAATCCGGCCCCAAAGTCAACAGTTTCAGCGATCAGCGTCAGACGCAAATTGATGTAAACGGGTACATCGACAAAATCAAATGCTTTAAAGACACCGCGCAAAATGTGAAATTGATCAGCCGGTGCGAGTCTTTGATACTGGGCCAAACGCCAATGCAAGCCGCCGAACGCGTCAACACCTATATTGAATGTGGCGCAGATATGGTTTTCGTACATGCAAAGGATTCCGACGAAGCGAAAGTCGTAGAAGTGCTCGAGCAAATTGACCGCTCGGTGGAAGTTGTTATTTGCCCGACGACTTATCGTCCCATCAAATCGCGGACCATGGTCGACTACCTGATCATGGCCAACCAACTGACGCGGGTGCAGCATAAGGCAACATTGCAATTTCTCGAAGAAATCGAAGACGATCCGTTGATCGCCTGGAACCCGGATGTTGTCTGTGACGTAAAGGACTTGTTGGAAGTATGGCCCAGCTAAACGTTCATCCGCAAAAAATCATCGACCGGGTGCGGACGCTCGACGGTCTGAAGCAGCAGTACGGCCTGAAGATATTGTTCTGTGTGAAGAGCCTGTCGCACGCCGAAACCTATGGCTTGGTTAGCAGTGTCTTCGATGGCATTGAAATCAGCAACGACCGTGAACTGTTTGATCCGGCGGCGCCGCTGAAAGTGGTCAATACCCTCGACGAGAAGGAAATCGACCGCCTGCCGCTCGACGACTCCTATTTGGTTTCCGTGGAAAACCGCGACATGTACGACGGTTTCCGTTACGCGCCCTATCTGTTGCGCCTCAATTCGACGGGCTGGCTTGGGCCGGACATCCTCAAGCAGAACGATCTAAAGGGCAGCCGCTTCGGCCTGGACGAGGACGATGTCGACACCGCCATGATCGACGGCGCGCAATTTCGCGGCATCCACTTTCACTTCGGCCGCTTCATCGATCACAGCAAGAACATTCACCGGCGTTTCCTGGACAAGGTCCATAACCGCTTCGGCAGCGATATCCCGATCATCGACATCGGCGGCGGCCAGCATCGGATCGACGACCTGGACGAGATCATCGCCTATGCCAAGGAACGGTTTCCGAACGCGGAACTCTATATCGAGCCGGGGCGCTGGATCAGCCAAGGCTGTGTGTTTGCGGACGCGGAAGTCATTCGTGCCGAAAAGCGCGCCGACTACGTCGACCTGGTACTCGACCTGTCGAACGAGATCCATTGCCGCTGGGCCGACGAAATCTTCCCGCGGCCCGCCTATCATGGTGGGCAGACGGCCAAACTCTCCGGCCCGACATGTTTCGAAGCAGATCAGTTTGGCGTGCACGACCTCGACCCGGCCTTTTGCGAAAAAGGCGCGCGCATCGAATTGGGTGGCCTGACCGGCTACTGCATTTCGCTCAACCAGACGTTCAACGGCATCGCGCCGGCATCGGTCGCGATCTGCTGATCCCGCACCACGGAAGAAACCAGCCATGTCGTTTATCGCCACATCGCTCGGCCGCGTCGTGCAATCGCCGACCGGCGCCGTCGCCACCTTGGCCCGCGAGATGCGGGCGGCCGGTCGCGACGTCATCAGCCTGGGTCAAGGCGAACCGGATTTCGAAACCCCGGACCATATCAAGGAAGCCGCCATCCAGGCGATCCGCGACGGCAAGACGAAATACACCGCCGTCGACGGTATTCCGCCATTGAAGCAGGCCATTATCGATAAATTTCAACGCGATAACGGGCTTTCTTACGATGCCAATGAAGTCATCGTCAGCACCGGCGGCAAGCAGGTCCTGTTCAATGCGATGGTGTCGACATTGAACGCCGGCGATCAAGTTATCATCCCGGCGCCGTGCTGGGTGTCCTACCAGGCCATGGTGGCGTTGGGCGGCGGCGACCCGGTGGTCCTCGAGACCACGGTCGATGACGCGTTCAAACTGCGGCCGGAAGCGCTCGACCGGGCGATCACGGCCGACACCAAATGGGTCATTCTGAATTCACCGTGCAATCCGTCCGGTGCGGCCTACAGCCGGGACGAATTGCGCGGCCTGACCGACGTTCTGAAAGCCCATCCCCATGTCTGGGTTCTGGCCGACGATATGTACGAGCATCTGGTCTACGACGATTTTCAGTTCGCCACGGTGGCGGCCGTCGAACCGGCACTTCGGGATCGAACCCTGACCGTCAACGGCGTCTCCAAGGCCTATGCCATGACCGGCTGGCGCATCGGTTATGCCGGCGGCCCCAAGGACCTGATCAAGGCGATGGTCAAAGTACAATCGCAATCGACGTCCAATCCCTGTTCGATCAGTCAGGAAGCGGCGCTGGCCGCCCTGACCGGGCCGCAGGATTTCCTGTCCGAGCGCACTGCCATTTTCAAACAACGCCGCGACCTGGTGGTCGGTATGCTGAACGACACGCCGGGGATCTCCTGCCCCAAGCCGGAGGGCGCGTTCTACGTTTATCCGTCCTGCGCCGGTATCATCGGCAAGACCACGCCGGCCGGCGACCGCATCGATAGCGATTTAGATTTCGTGCGCTATTTGCTGACGGAAGCCGGTGTCGCCTGCGTGCACGGCGCGGCCTTCGGCGTTAGCCCAAACTTCCGCATCTCCTATGCGGCATCGACGGAAGACCTGCAGGAATCCTGCACACGCATCCAGCGCGCCTGCGCGTCACTAGAGTGAACGCTGGTGGTCTTTGATTTGACCTAGCGCCGACTTTTCTTACTCTGGGCATGAAACTGGCCAATCGGCCAAACCGCGACCGGAGAATTAAAGCAATGCATGATACGGTCATCCGCAACGGTACCGTCATTGACGGTACCGGCGCCGCGGCGCAGCGCGCCGATGTCGCCATCGACGACGGCCGCATTACCGCGATCGAACCGGATGCTGGGCCGGCACGCCGCGATATTGCCGGCGACGGTCTTCTGGTAACGCCGGGCTGGGTCGACATTCACACCCATTATGACGGCCAAGCGATCTGGGACCCGGACATGACGCCGTCGTCTTGGCATGGCGTTACGACCGCGGTTTTCGGCAATTGCGGCGTCGGTTTCGCGCCGGTGCGGCCGGGCAGCGAACCCTATCTCATCAATCTCATGGAAGGCGTCGAAGACATCCCGGAAACGGTGTTGTCGGAAGGCCTCGAGTTCCGTTGGGAATCGTTTGGCGACTATTTGAACGTACTCGAGGAATCGCCGCGGGTAATGGATATCGGTGCACAGGTGCCGCACGCGGCGCTGCGCTTCTATGTCATGGGCGAACGCGGCGCCGATCATGCGGCGACACCGAACGCCGATGAAATCGAACGCATGGGACAGCTGTTGGAAGAGGCGCTGCATGACGGCGCGCTCGGCTTCACCACGTCGCGCACAACTAAACACCGCGCCGCCGACGGCCGCCCGACACCGAGCCTGACGGCAGCGGAACCGGAACTGGCCGGTCTCGCCTTGGCGATGAAGCGCGCCGGCAAAGGCGTGATCGAAGTCAATTCCGACTTTGGCCCGGGCGAGTTCGACCGCATGCGCGCCGCCGCCGAATTGGCCGGCCGGCCGCTGTCGGTTTTATTGGTGCAAGTGGACGACGCCCCCGACCTATGGGCGGAGACGTTGGCTGGCGTCGACCGCGCCGTCGCCGACGGCCTCGATTTCACGGCACAAGTCGGCTCTCGGCCGATCGGCATGCTGATGGGGTTCGAAGCCAGCATTCACCCCTTCATCACCCATCCCTTGTGGCATGAATTGCAGAACCGGGAACACAGCGCGCGCATCACGGCTATTCGCAGCGACGCGGACCTACGCCAACGGCTGATAACCGAGCGGCCCGACGATAGTCATGGCAAATGGATGGAGACGGCACTGGAGCGCACATTCGAGTTCGGTGAGGTCGTCGATTACGAGCCCGATCCCGCCGACAGCATTGCCGCCCGTGCCCGTGGTACCGGTCGCGACGTCTTCGATTTGGCCCTCGAACTCATGCTGAAAGATCATGGCCGCGCGCTGTTGCTGCACCCGTTTGAGAACTATTGCTCCGGCGACCTCAGGGTGGTGCACGATATGCTGATCAACCCCAACGCGGTTTGTGGTGTCGCCGACGCCGGCGCCCATGTCGGCCTGATCTGCGACGCCAGTTCGCCGACCAGCCTGCTGAGCCACTGGGCCCGCGACCGCAAGCGCGGACCGAAAATTCCGATCGAGCACCTGGTGCATAAACAGACACAGGCCACGGCGCGGGTCTATGGCCTCAACGACCGCGGCGTACTGGCGCCGGGCTACCGTGCCGATTTGAACGTTATCGATTTCGCCGACCTCGGCCTGGAGCGGCCCGAGGTGGTCCACGACCTGCCAGCCGGCGGCCGCCGCATCATCCAACGCGCCCGCGGCTATCGCCATACCTTCGTCGCCGGCACCGAAGTTACCCATAACGGCGAACTCACCGGCGCCCGCCCCGGCGGCCTCGTTCGCGGGTAACCAAGTCCTGTATCGATTTCATCGATTCAGCTCTTGGTTTTTTGCGCTCACGCCGATGCGCTTACAGCGCACGGCTCCGCGAGGGCGGCGCTGACCACGCCGGGGCCGCAGTCGCGGCCCTGACCGCAACTGCATTCTTCCAGATCGAACGCGGTCCGACTTACGCCGCGTGCGGCATGGCTTGTAGTGCTTCGAGATATTTGCCGACGGCGTCGGCGAAGCCGTGGATCAAAGCGTCGGCCGTGATGGCGTGGCCGATGGAGACCTCGGCGATTGATGGCGCTGCCGCGATCAAGGTCGGCAGGTTATCGAGGTTGAGGTCGTGGCCGGCATTCATGCCGAGCCCAGCCGCGGCGACCGCCTCCGCCGTCAGCCGGCATTTTTCCAGCTCGGCGGCCTGATCGGCGCCGCCGAAGGCGATGCCGTAGGGTCCGGTATAGAGCTCGATGCGGTCGGCGCCGACCGTTTTGGCGTGGGGAACCATGGCCGGATCCGCATCCAGGAACAGCGCGACCCGGGCATTGATCGCTTTCAGCGCCGGCACCACCCGGCTGAGGCGCTCGGCGTGATCGGGAATTTGCCAGCCATGGTCCGACGTTGACTGGTTGGGATCGTCGGGCACCAAGGTTACCTGGCACGGCCGCACCTCGGCCACCAAGTCGAGGAAGTCGTCGGTCGGATTGCCCTCGACATTGAATTCGATCTCCGGCCCGTAATCGGATCGCAGCATGGCGGCCAAAACGCGTACGTCGCTGGCCCGAATATGACGAGCATCAGGACGCGGATGCACGGTAACGCCGTGGGCACCGGCGGCCAGCACGATCTTCGCCATCTCGACGACGCTCGGGTAAGGCATGGTGCGCTGATTGCGCAGCAACGCCACTTTATTCAGATTTACACTCAGATTGGTCATGGTCCGAACCCACCGTACGTAAAATTGTTACTATAACAATTTGTTGCAATCTCTTGATATAGGCGTATAATCTCCCAGTTCACAGGTCAATATGTTTATTGTTATGCAAACAATTTGGCAGCCTGACGTATCTTCCTTTACCGGCCCCCGCTATCAAGCCATCGCCGAGGCGTTGGCACGCGATGTCGACGGCGGGGTTCTGAGTGCTGGCCAGAAACTGCCGACAATGCGGGCACTGGCAGAGACTCTCGGCGTCACCGTCGGCACCGTACTGAGAGCCTACGCCTTGGCCGAACGGCGCGGCTTGGTCACCCGCCAACTCGGCCGCGGCAGCTTTGTTGCCGAGCGCGAGTCCGCCGCGCTCGGTGCTGGCCAAGATGTCATCGACCTGAGCCTAAACGAGCCGGTCCACGCCCGCCTGGGTGATTATTTGCGCCGCGCCCTGCGCAACTTGAGCCGCGAAGCGGACGTCGAACATCTGGTCGGTTACGGCAACAGCCAAGGCCAGCCGCGCCATCGCCGAATTCTCGCCGACTGGACCGGTCACCGCAGCTTTCCGGCGACACCGGAACGCATGATCGTGACCGGCGGCGCCCAACAGGCCTTGACCATCGCGCTGAGCGCCGTCGCCCGCGCCGGCGATACCTTGCTGGTCGAAGCCTTGACCTACCCTGGTGTCAAAAACCTCGCCGCGTTGTTTGATCTACGACTGGCCCCAGTTGCCATCGACGCCGAAGGCCTCGACGCCGATGCCTTTGCTGCGGCCTGCCGCCGCGATGGCAACAAAATCCTCTACTGCATGCCCAACCTGCACAATCCAACGACGGGAATTATGACCGCGGAACGCCGCGCCTTGATCGGCGAAATCGCCGACCGCCACGGCGTCTTGATTATCGAAGACGATCTTTATCCGGGGCTGCCGGAGCGACGGCCACCGACCATCGCCGAACTATGGCCGGAGGGCACGATCTATATCACCAGCCTGTCCAAGACCGTGGCGCCGGGCCTGCGTATCGGCACCCTGTCTTCACCCACCGGACACTTCGAGGCGTTGCTGAATGCGGCGCAATCGACTAACTGGATGGCGCCGCCGCTGACGACGGAGATTGCCTGCCGCTGGATCGAGGATGGCACGGCCAAGGCGATCGTCGCCGATCGCAAGGCAACGCTCCGCCATCGTCACGACATTGCGCAAGCCGCGCTCCACGGCCTGCCCTACTCGCGCGATATCGATGGGGCTTTCATATGGCTGCCGCTGCCCGGCGGTTGGACCGGGCTCGACTTTGCCGCCGAAGCACTGGGACAGCGGATTCGGGTGGCGCCGGGCGAATGGTTCGCCATCGATCCGGCCTTGGCGCCAGCAGGCGTTCGTATCGGCCTCGGCCATGCCGGCGACGAAGCGCTGCAGACGGCGCTCGGCCAGCTGGTCGAGCTCAGCGAGCGCCGACCCGGCCGCGTTACATTTCGCATGTGAACTGTCGGAATCAAAACGGCGGCCCGGAATGCCCGGGCCGCCATTGAACTGGTTTGTCAGGCTTTAGCCCTATTCTTTTTTCTTAGCGGCGCAAGGATTGCAGCCTTTCTTCGCGGCGCAAGGGTTCTTCGCGGCGCAGGGATTGCAAGCCTTCTTCGCGGCGCAGGGGTTGCAAGCCTTCTTCGCGGCGCAAGGGTTACACGCCTTCTTAGCCGGCGTGCAGGACGCGATGGCCGGCGCCAAAGGTGCCGTCACTGCCATTGTCGCAATTGCCGCCGCTGTCAGGGTCTTTTTGATCATTATTCAAGTCTCCATGTGATAAATCGCATCCAAGCCGTGGCGTCACAGAGCATCCGCTCTGAACGAGGCACAACTTGGGAGAACCGTCAATCATTGTCAAATAACGGCGGTTGACATTTTTGTGTGTTCTATCAATCACCTATCGCGAACTGGTGTCGTCTGCGCCGGCCGGCAAAAGCTCTTCGATATGGTGGACAATATGGTCCGGCCGAACCGTACTGCCGGCCGGCAAGCCGCGCCGCTTAGGATCGCACCAGATGCCGCGAATGCCATGGCGCTGGGGCGCGGCAACCTCCCATTCAAGGTTGTCGCCGACCATCCAGGCATCGCCCGGTGCGACCGCAAATACCGCCAATAGGTGCTCGTAGACCACCGGTTCCGGTTTACCGGCACCGAATTCACCTTCGATCTGGATGTGATCGAACAGCGGCGCGATGCCGAACCGATCAATCTTGGCGCGCTGGATATCGGAAGCGCCATTGGTAACCAAGGCAAGGCTGACACCAAGCTCGCGAAACGCCCGGAGTGCCTCCTCGACACGCGGGAAAAGGTACATATTGCGATGTTGGAACGCGGTCACCGCGTCACCGACATCGGCGGCCAGCGCAGCGGCATTGGCGATACCCAGTCTTTCTAGGCCGAGTTCGGCGACCCGGCGGCGGGCTTCCGGCAATTTTTGGCGCCAAACCCGATGCTGCTCGGCGTCCGCCCAGAAGTCTTCCGCGGCCTGCAAAATCGTGTCGCACGCGGCTTCCGGGCTGATGCCGTCCAGCCCGGAGGCGAATTCACGCAGGATCGCGGTCCAATCGTCGCGCCGGTTGCCATAGGCCGACAACAGGGTGTCATCGAGGTCCAGGAACAGTGCGCGCGGTAATGTCATGGTGGCCCTGGAACCTTAGGCACAATCGGCCGGGCGGCGCGCGGCCCAGGGCGCGGCCGCCTCCAGTGCCGCCGCCAGGCGCAGCAGCGTCGCCTCGTCGCCATAGCGGCCGATCAGTTGAACGCCGATCGGCATGCCCGCGGCGTTCGCATGCAGCGGCAGGGACAAGGCCGGCTGGCCGGTAATGTTGCAGATTTCGGTGAAGCCGACGGACGCGGCGATGTTTTCCAGGAACGCGGTGCGGGTTTCAGGCGTATAGCGGAACACGCCGAGCGGCAACGGCGGCACCGCCAAAGTCGGCGTCAGCCAAACGTCATAGCCGGTCATGAAAGTCGCGACCGCGCGGCTCGCGGCCTGCAGGTCTTGCACCGCGGACAAATACTCGGCCGCGGTTTGCCGGCGCGATGCCTGATAGGTTGCCCAGGTGCCGGTCTCGAACGCCTCGCGAACCGGCGGGCGTCCCGTGCGCCGCGCCCAATCGGCGATCGCCCAGCCTTGAAAACCAATCCAAACCGCGGCGAAATCTCGCATGATGGCGACACCGTCGAGCGTCGGGGTGGCCTCTTCAACTTCATGGCCCAAGGACTGACACAGTGCCGCCGCCGCCGTTGCCGCCGCCATGCAATCGGGATCGGCCGGCCGGCCCGACAGCGGTGTGGTCGAAAGCGCGACACGCAACGGTGCCGGCTTGGCCGCGATTTCTTGTTCGTAGGGCATCGTCGGCGGCGTCGCGAAATAAGGATCACCAAGCGCTGGACCGGCGATCGCGTCGAGCAAAGTCGCGCTATCGCGGACACTTCGTGTCACGACAAATTCCGAAACGATGCCATTGCCGGCGTCGCCGTAATGCGGTCCGAGAGAGATCCGACCGCGGGTCGGCTTCAAACCGACCAAGCCGCAGCAAGAAGCCGGAACGCGGATCGAGCCGCCGCCGTCGTTGGCGTGGGCCATCGCCACCATACCTGCGGCAACCGCCGCCGCCGACCCGCCGCTCGAGCCACCGGGCGAGCGATCGAGGTCCCAAGGATTGCGCGTAGCGCCGAACGCCGCCGGTTCGGTCGTCGGCAGACTGCCGAATTCCGGGGTATTGGTCTTACCCAAAACAATCAATCCGGCCGCCTTGAAGCGCCGTACGATTTCGCTGTCGACAGCCGACACATAATGGCCGTGCAAAAATGCCGAGCCCTCGCTCAACGGTGTGCCGGCCAATTCCGCAAACAAATCCTTCAACAGGAACGGCACGCCTTTGAACGGTCCGTCAGGCAACGGCCCGGTGGCAGCGGCCCGCGCCTGCTCGAACAAGGGCACGATCACGGCATTCAACACCGGGTTCAAGCGTTCGATTCTGGCGATCGCCGCCTCGACCAGCTCCAGCGGCGACACTGCGCCGGCCCGCACCAACCCGGCCTGGGCCGTGGCATCCAAGGAGGCAAAGTCATCGCCAAGGGTCATTGCGTGTCGCTCCTCATCGCCGAAATCTGTCTGAATTCGAGAACATGCAGACGATCACTTTGCCCGACGCGCGGAGGGCCGACAACCGCGCATACGCGGCTAGTGGTGTCGAAACACCCAGAATACAACTTCCCAATTCGTCCAATGTGGGTCAGAATTCTCGGACAAAACATTTCGGGGAGCGAGAATATCATGAAACGATCAATCACTGCGTTGGCCGTCATCGTTCCGATGCTAGCAGTTTCCGCCGGTACGACCGTGGCGTTTGCGGAGAAAAGCGGCGGCGTACTGAAGGCCTATCACCGTGGGACGCCGCCAAGCGGCTCGATCCACGAAGAAGCGACCAATTCGACGCTGACGCCCTATATGGGCGTTTTCAACAATCTGATCATGTACAAACAGGACGAGCCGCAGAACAGCCTCAACTCGATCGTGCCGGACCTGGCGACGGAATGGTCGTGGAGCGACGACGGCACCAAATTGACCTTCAAGCTGCGCGAAGGCGTGAAATGGCATGACGGCAAGCCGTTTTCCGCCAAGGACGTTAAATGCACCTGGGACATGTTGCAGGGCAAGCGCAAGGCCAAGATGCGCAAGAATCCGCGCAAGGCCTGGTACAAGAACCTGAATGAAGTCACCGTCAACGGCGACAACGAAGCAACGTTTCACCTGAAACGCCGCCAGCCGGCGTTCATCGCGTTGTTGGCCTCCGGCTACTCGCCGGTCTATCCGTGCCACGTGCCGCCCAAGAAGATGCGCACCCACCCGGTCGGCACCGGGCCGTTCAAGTTCGTGTCGCTGAAGCAGAACGAGCATGTGAAATTCACCAAGAACGATGACTATTGGAAAAAGGACCGGCCGTTCCTCGACGGTGTCGAATGGACGATCATCAAAAGTCGGTCGACGCGGGTGCTCGCCTTCGTCGCCGGCAAATTCGATTTGACCTTTAGCGCCGATGTCACGGTACCGCTGTTGAAGGACGTCAAATCTCAGGCGCCCAATGCCATCTGCGAGCTGCGGACCACGAACGTCAGCACCAACCTAATCGTCAATCAGTCGAACCCGCCGTTCGACAATCCAGACGTTCGCAAAGCCATGGTTTTGACATTGGACCGCAAGGCCTTCATCGACATTTTGAGCAACGGCCAGAACACCCAGGGTGGTGCTATGATGCCGCCGTCCGAAGGCGTGTGGGGCATGCCGTCGGATTTCCTGAAGACCGTTGCCGGTTTTGGGCCGGACATCAAAGCCAACCGCGAGCAGGCCCGTGCCATCATGAAGAAACTCGGCTATGGGCCGGACAACCGGCTGAAAGTGAAGGTGTCGACGCGCAACATCGCGGTGTATCGGGATCCGGCCGTGATCCTGATCGACCACTTGAAGGAAATCTACATTGACGCTGTGCTCGACACAGTCGAAACCAGCAACTGGCACGCCAAGGTCGCCCGCAAGGATTACATGGTCGGCCTCAACCTGACCGGCATTGGCGTCGACGATCCCGATGCCAATTTCTACGAAAATTACTCCTGTGGCTCTCAGCGTAACTACACAGGCTATTGCAAACCTGAAATCGAGAAACTGTTCGAACAGCAATCGATGATGGACGACCAAAAAGCGCGTCAGAAGTTGGTCTGGGAAATCGACAAGAAGTTGCAGGAAGACGCGGCCCGGCCGATCATCTTCCACGGCAAGGCAGCGACTTGTTGGCAGCCCAAAGTCAAGGGCCTGGTGACGCACATGAACAGCCTCTACAACGGCTGGCGTATGGAAGACGTCTGGCTGGATCAGTAACGCCGACAATCGCATACGTGATCGATATCGCCGACAGACCGGGGCACCACACGGTGTCCCGGTCGCAGCGAACAGGCACCCGACCAAGCGAACGGGGATGAGCGTTGGGATCTTATCTGATTAAGCGCCTGCTGTTGATGCTGCTGACATTGGTCGGCATGTCGATCATCATCTTCCTATTGCTGCGGCTGATGCCGGGCAACATTGTCGATATCATGTTCGATTCAGCCGGCTTCGTCGATCCTGCAGAAAAGGCCAGTATTGAAAAGGAACTCGGACTGGATTTACCGATACCTGTGCAATACGCGAATTGGATTATCGGCCTGGTCCAGTGGGATCTCGGCTTTTCCTATGTCTCCGAGATGCCGGCCATTGACGAAATCGGTCCGCGCATACCGATAACCGCAAAACTCGCCGTTCTGGCGCTTGGGTTTTCCATATTGTTCGGCCTGCCGCTCGGGGTCATCAGCGCGGTCAAACAGGATACCGCGCTTGATTACATCTTGCGGGTCATCAGTTTGAGCGGTCTATCGTTGCCATCTTTCTGGCTTGGATTACTGATCCTGATGGGCTTCGTCTCCTTCCTCGGCACCATACCGATCTACACCGACCCGCCGGAGACCTTGTGGGATGAGTTGTTGCTCTACAGCATACCGGCCGCGGCCGTCGGCTTCCGAAGCTCGGCGCTAATCATGCGGCTCACGCGATCCTCCATGCTTGAGGTCCTGAGCCAAGACTATATCCGTACCGCGCGCAGCAAAGGCGCCTCGGAAAACGCCGTCAACTATAGTCATGCGCTAAAGAACGCGGTATTGCCGGTAACCACGATCATCGGCATCGAGGCAGCGTTCTTAATCGGCGGCCTGATCATCACGGAAACCGTGTTCAATATCCCTGGTGTCGCGCATTTTCTGGTCGAGGCCATCTTGATGCGCGATTATCCGATCGTACAGAATCTGGCGATGCTGATCGCCGTCGTTGTCGTGGTGATCAACTTCGCCGTTGATATGCTTTATGCGACGCTCGATCCGCGCATCAAATACGTCGACTAGGGCGCAGCCCACGAAATTCGGGAAACGACATTGTGGCAGACATCGACCATCAAGCGGAATTGACCCGGGCCGGCGCTCTCGTCGAAGGGCGAATGGGGGCCGTTGCTCATTTTGCCCGGCGCTATCCGCTCGGCGCCTTCGGCGGCGTCCTGGTTTTCATTTTCGTGTTTGTTGCCGTGTTCGCCGATGTCATCTCGCCGCATGATCCGTTGCAGACCAACGCGGCAACGTCGCTCTTGGCGCCCAGCCCGGACTATGTCATGGGCGCCGACATGATGGGCCGCGACGTCATGAGCCGCATCATTCACGGCGCCCGCATCTCGCTCGCGGTCGGTGTGGCGTCGACCTTATTGGGCGGCATCATCGGCGTCATCATCGGATTGATGTCCGGCTATTTGCTCGGCTGGTTCGACCTGCTCATGCAGCGCATTATCGATATCATGCAAGCGCTGCCGCTGTTGGTGCTGGCGCTGGTCATGGCCGCTTCGTTGGGCCCGTCCCTGGAGAACACCATCATCGCGATTTCCATACCCCTTGTGCCCAACATCGCGCGGGTCGTTCGCTCCAGCACCTTGTCGCTTCGCGAGATGCCGTTTGTCGAAGCCGCGCGCGCGGCCGGTATGAGCGAACTGCGCGTCGCCGTGCGTCATGTTCTGCCCAACACCTTGGCACCGTTGATCGTGCTTGGTACGGCGCAACTGGGTTCCGCCATATTGGTCGAGGCGTCACTGTCGTTTCTCGGCCTCGGCGTGCCGGAACCGCATCCCTCTTGGGGCCGGATGTTGTCGGAATCGGCGGCCGAATATGTCCGCGTGGCGCCATGGCTGGTGATCTTTCCGGGACTCGCGATCAGCGCCGCGGTGTTCGGAACCAACTTGCTGGGCGACGCCTTGCGCGACATCCTGGATCCCAGGCAACGCAGCTAATACCAACCTGAGGTGGCAGGACTCATGAACGAAGCGACCAACCAGCCGGGCGCCGAAACCAGCGACCTGGCGTTGGAAGTCGACGGCATTCAGACGTTCTTCTTTACCCGGCAGGGTATCGTCAAAGCGGTCGACGGCGTCTCCTTCGATCTCCGTAAAGGCGAAACCCTCGGCATCGTCGGCGAATCCGGCTGCGGTAAAAGCATCACCGCACTGTCGATCATGCGCTTGGTCCCCGACCCGCCGGGCAAGACCATCGCTGGCCGGGTCACTCTCGACGGCCGCGACTTGCTGCCGCTCAGCGATGCCGAAATGCGCGACATTCGCGGCAACGAGATTTCGATGATCTTCCAGGAACCGATGACCTCGCTCAACCCGGTGTTCACGATCGGCTACCAAATCAGCGAGGCCTTGATCCTGCATCAGGGGCTGTCGAAGGCCCAAGCCCTCACCCGGGCCACGGAAATGCTGGACCTGGTGAAAATTCCGGAGCCCGCGCGGCGGGTCCGGGAATATCCGCATCAGCTTTCAGGCGGCATGCGCCAACGGGCCATGATCGCCATGGCCTTGGCCTGCAATCCGAAGGTGCTGATCGCCGATGAGCCGACCACGGCGCTGGATGTGACTATCCAGGCCCAGATTCTGGACCTGATCTTGAATCTGCAACAGCAGCTCGGCACCGCGGTCATTTTGATCACGCATGATCTCGGCGTGATCGCCGAAACCGCGCAACGGGTGGTGGTCATGTATGCCGGCAGGAAGGTCGAGGAAGCCGGCGTCGAGACGTTGTTTGCAGAACCGATGCACCCTTATACCCACGGCTTGCTGGCCTCGGTCCCGCATCTGGACGCGATGCGTGGCGAGACCGCCACGCCGACCGAACGGCTGACGGAAATCCCCGGCATCGTGCCGGCCTTGAACGACCTGCCCGACGGCTGCGCCTTCGCGCCCCGATGTGACTACGCAACCGACCATTGCAGAGCGCACTATCCGCCCTATGAAGAGAAAAAACCGGGCCATTGGGTCGCCTGCTGGCATGCTTTGGGACTGCAAGGAACGGAAGCATGACAGAGGCGGCGAGCAAGGACGTGACAACACAAAGCAAGGGCGTCGGCGCGCCGGTCCTGGAAGTCACCGGGCTGAAGAAACATTTCCCGGTGAAGAAAGGCCTGCTGTCGCGCAGCCAGGGCTATGTTTACGCCGTCGACGGCGTAAGTTTCACGATCGGCAACGGCGAAACCCTCGGCCTGGTCGGCGAAAGCGGTTGCGGCAAGTCGACCGTCGGCCGCACCGTGCTGCGCTTGATCGAGCCGACGGCGGGGTCCATCAAGATCAACGGCACCGACATCACCGGCTTCAACAAGACCGAATTGCGGCCCTACCGGCGGGAAATGCAGATCATATTCCAAGATCCGTTTTCCTCGCTCAATCCGCGCATGACCGCCGGTGACATCGTTGGCGAATCCATGCATGTCCACAAAATCGCCGAAGGCAAGGAACGCGACGACCGGGTCGCCCGGTTGTTCGACCGGGTCGGCCTGCGCCCGGCACAGATGAAAAGCTTTCCGCACGAGTTCTCCGGTGGTCAACGCCAGCGCATCGGCATCGCCCGGGCGCTCGCCTTCGACCCCAAGCTGATCATCGGCGACGAACCGGTTTCAGCCCTTGACGTATCGATCCAGGCGCAAGTGATCAATCTGCTGAAAGACCTGCAAGAGGAATACAACCTCTCCTACCTGTTCATCGCCCACGACCTCGCCGTCGTCGAACATATCAGCCATCGCATCGCGGTCATGTATCTGGGCAAGATTGTCGAATATACCGACAAGAAAACTCTGTTCGCCGATCCGCGACACCCCTATACCGAAGCACTATTGTCGGCGGTACCGATCCCCGACCCATCGATCAAACGCAAAAAGACAATCCTGCAAGGCGACGTGCCGAGCCCAATCAAGCCACCCTCGGGCTGCCACTTCCACACGCGCTGCCCTTATGCGGAAGCGCGCTGCACCATCGACGTGCCCGAACTGAAGGAAGTGGCGCCGGATCACTGGGTGTCCTGCCATTTGCGTTAAGCCTCGCCCCAGACCCGGATCGCGGTTTCGACGACCAGCGCCAATTTCCGCTTTTCGTCGTCGACGGTAATTGGGTTGCCGGAGACCGCGCTGGCGAAACCGCATTGCGGACTGACGGCGAGGCGCTCGATCGGCATGAACGTGGCCGCCTCATCGATGCGTCGGCACAAATCGTCGATGTCTTCGAGTATCGGGTTCTTCGAACTGACCAGGCCGAGCACCACGTGTTTGGAATCCGGCACGAAACGCAGCGGCGCGAAGTCACCGGCGCGCGGGGTGTCGTATTCCAGGAAAAACGCGTCGACGTCGATCTCGTTGAACAAGCGATCAGCGATCGGCCCGTAGCCACCTTCCGACAGAAACTTGCCTTTGAAATTGCCGCGGCAGAGATGCATGCCGATGGTGACGCCGGCCGGGCGTTCGGCAACAGCCTTGTTGATCGCCGTGATGTAGAGCTCGATCAGCCGGTCGCTGTCTTCGCCCCAGTCCGACACTTGGCCACGAATGGCCTCGTCGCAGAGCATGACCAGCGGCACTTCGTCCAAGGTCATATAGGTCGCGCCAAGCGCGGCCAGCGCGGCGATTTCCTGGCGGTAGACCGCGGCAAAATCATCGAAGAACGCCGCGGCATCGTCGTAGGCCGACGCTTCGATCCCCTGTTTGCCGCGCCAAAAGTGAAAGGTCGGCGGCGACGGCAGGGTAACCTTAGGCGTCGCCTTTGTAACCGACTTCAGGAACTGAAACTCACCGGTCGAGATGCCTTCGGTCCGGCTAACCGGACCTGCAACATGCGGCGCGATGAAGGCTTGCTCCTCGCCGGCCTCATCGTGGAACGTGAACGCCGCGGGCTTGACCGTCAGGCCTTCGACCGGGCCGATGAAGTGCCCCCAATAGGAACCGCGGCGAAATTCACCGTCGGTTACCAGCCTGAGCCCAGCGGCTTCTTGCAGGGCGACGACGTCGCGAATGGCGGCGTCTTGCGCGGCGACGAAGGCCTTCTGGTCAATCTTGCCGGCATTGTGGTCGCGAAACGCCTGCGCCAGCGGCGCCGGCCGCAACAAGCTGCCGACATGTTCTGCCCGAAACGGCGGTGCCATGATGTCCTCCTCAACACGAACGGGTTTCGATCATACGGATTCGTCCGATCGGCGCAAACTGGTGCGTTTAGGTCTTGGCAACAAGGTCAGAGCAGGTTTTTACCCATCGTCGCAACCAAATCATTGCCGGATCATGCTGTGTGCGTTGGTGCCAGACCTGGCGATATTCGAAACCGGGAATTTCCAGCGGGGCGTCCAGGTAATGAAGATCGGCCAAATCGGCGAAACGCTTGGCCGTGCGGGTCGGCAGTGTCAGCAGCAGGTCAGACTGCGCCACAATCAGGGGCGCTGTCGAAAAATAGGGCAGCCGCAAGGCGATATGCCTTTCTAGCCCTTTGTCTTTCAGCGCCGCATCAATAAGCCCATGGCGACCACCGAACACGGTCACCAAGGCATGAGGCCAGGCAAGAAAACTGTCCAGCGGAATGGTCCCGCGTTTCTGTTGCTTGATAACCGGATGGCGCTTTCGGCATACGCAGGAATAACTCTCGTCGAACAGGAACTCCGTCAGCAAACTGTCGGGCACTGCGGAATCCGTGTAGAGAAGCAAGTCTAGCCGGCCTTCGGCGAGCCCGCGGAATTCGTCGCCGGAAAATGGCACGATCTCCAGGCT
>Ga0315336_1002193_pt1 | contig 31394 bp, 30 predicted proteins | sample ASW5metaG_FD_204512 | JGI IMG/M metagenome (GOLD analysis project Ga0315336, IMG submission 204512) | Ammonia-oxidizing marine archaeal communities from Monterey Bay, California, United States - ASW #5 | ecosystem: Environmental > Aquatic > Marine > Intertidal zone | place: USA: California...
TTCATTGTGGGCCGGGGAAGAGCGGGTTCGCGTTGAGGCGAAACCCCGGGGATGGCGGGGTAAGTGGTGGCTGTCATGGCTGCCCTACCGGGCCGGGGACGAGTTCTCCGCCTACGTAAAAGTAACGGCAATCACCCTTAGCGGCACCCGGCGCTTGGCCATGTCGTGGGTGTTGTTAGATCCCAGCGAGACCAAGAACAATGTGCTCTTCAGCGAAGCCTTCGCGATGCCCTTCGCCGATTCCACCGGCTCGGTCTTCCTAGGCAAAAGCGGTGAGTATGTATTAGGTGTCGACCTGATTACCGCCGGGTCCGCCAGTCAGGATTCAGGGTTCAACCGGCGAATCATGACTTTTAGCGCAGTGTCCACGGACCATCTGGTATCAACCGTCGTGGTGTCTTTAATCACCGCCACCTTCGTTTTCATCGTAGGTACAGTCTTGAAAGGTATCTTTTAGTGCCAGCCGGGGCGGCGTTCCCAGCGATTGGGGGAGGATAGAAGACAGTGGTGGAGATTCTTGGCGTGGATTTCAGCGGTGCGGCTCCCGACAACAACACCTGGATCGCTGTTGGCACACTGGTAAACAGTGGCTTGGAATTGCGGGAGTGTTTCCCCGCCAACCGGAACCAGGTCACTGAAATGCTGCTCGCCCTGCCCGCCAGCTCCGTGGCCGCCCTGGATTTTCCCTTCTCGGTGCCGCTTTCTTTCGCGGAGTACTGGACGCCCAGAGCTGAAGACATGACCCGACTCTGGTACGCCGCAGCAGCCATGGAATCCGCCGAGTTCATGAAGCTGCGGGACGATTTCGTGTCCCAGCATGGCGAACCCAAACGTGAGATAGACAAGTCCCATACCGAATCCTACTCCTGCCTCCACAAGGCCAATCCCAATATGGTGCCCATGACCTTTCGGGGGATGCAGATGCTGGCCCGGTTGTGGCCCGCCGGTTGCGACGTGCCGCCCTTGCCGTCGCAGAACGCCGGTAAAGCCGTGCTGTTGGAAGTCATGCCCGGAGCGGTCCTGCGGGCCCTGGGTTTGCCTTTTAAGGGCTACAAGAACGGGAAGCGCCGCCTGGAATTGCGGCGAACTATCCTGGACGGTCTTCCCCATCTGTCCCCAGCACGCTTACCCAATCTTCAGGAATTCAGGGAAGCCTGCATGGCCAATCACGACTGCTTGGATTCGGTGGTCGCCGCCTTAGCCGCAGCATTGTGGAGCATTGATCCCGGTCTGTTCAGATTGCCCAGCGCCGACGGAGATCCAGAAGACTCCCTGTCTCTGCCAGACTCGATATTGCACCTTGAAGGTTGGCTCTACGCGCCAATCGCCTCTAGCGCGACGGGTCCGGTTGCTTCGATTCCGCCAAGACAGTAAGCTGTGGGTAGACCCGGCCACTCGGCAAGGGTCTGGCATGATGGCAATCAACAGTTAATCAACAACGCAAAAGGGGGATACCATGGCCCAGATAGTTCGCGTATACGCCGGAGACGACGGTGAGTCCCATTTCGAGACCCTGACACCCGATCAGATGGCCGAGATTGTATTTCCCTTGGGCGACGGGGCCGTCACCTTCAGCCAGCGGCCTTCACCCACCTTCTCCGACTACCACACCGCGCCCCGGCGCCAATACGTGGTCAACATCGCCGGCATCGCCGAGTTCGAGACTGCCGACGGGACCAAGGTCCGCATGGTGCCGGGAGACATCCTAGTCGCCGAGGATCTGACCGGCCACGGACACATCGCCCGCAGCATCGGAGACGAACCCCGAATCTCCCTAGCAATACCGATGCCCGACTAACCGTGCCGGATCTACCGTCTCGCCCCCCTTTCGTAAAGGGGGGTTGGGGGGCATTTCCCCTGCCACACCTCTAGCCCAATCCCGAGATCAAGTGCTTCAGGTGCAACAATCCCTGCTGCCGCCGAGCGTTGTTGACGACCTTTCCCGAGCCGGGGTCGAAGAGATGCTCTGAGATCTTCCTGGTACGCTCATTGTCTTGGAGCTTTCCGAACCTGCCGTATGTCTCCAGGTGTGCTTCTGTGTCCTGGGAGTCCTGTCGAATCTCCGCCAGAGCATGAAGGAACGCAAGGACCACTGTGACCGCCAAGTCCCGATCCCGGCTAAGACCCACAAAAGCGGGGCCCGAGCCGGTGCTGCTGGGAACAGCCAGAGCGGATGTGAGCAGGGCGGGCTTCCCGGTGATGGCCGTATCACGCACCCCTCCACTAGCCCGGTTTCAAGAAAGCGGGAAACCAGCCCCGCCGCTCCGAATATCCGCCGGAGGGGATGGTTGGCGGGACACGCCCGGAAGCAATGCCAAGCTTGAGATTCCATATAAGGTCCAAACCCGGTCCTGGCTTATTGGGAATCTCCACTTCCCCCTTCTGAACCCAATCCCGACAGAGCCACCAGCCAAGCCTCGATGGCTCATACCTGTTCCCACACCGGAATCCTGGCGGCTGCCCAGCGCAAGTCTGCGTAACCGGCCCTCTGGGCCAGCATCAGGAAAGCGTGCTGATTCTGACGGTAGCCCAACCCTTCCATCAATCAATCCTTCGTAAAGGATCTGGTCCGGGTCATGTTCCGCCAGAAAGGTTTGAAAGCCGCGGCTTTTGCCGGCGAACCGCTGATCCCCGGCTCGGTCCAATAGCTCGCCTATCTCGGCCACACTGCTGAGCCTGGGGTCACCCAGTGCCGACAGAATCTCCCACAAGGAGCGGCCCTAGACCTGGCCGTCATCCTCCGCTTCGTCATCGCCCATCAACGCCGCCATCGAAATCACCGGCGCGTTTTGCCCGCTTTCCAGTTGAGTGCTGGAAAACTGAACATCCAGGGCCGCGTGGAGAACCACGCCGTTGTGTCAAGAATCGTCTCCGTGGCCGTGGGACTTCCAGTCCCGCTGGCGCACGTGTATCTCCACATAGCCTTGTACCAGGCGCACCCCTCCCACTTCCAGCAGAGCGTCCCGGAAGTCGGGACCGGCGGGGCGGCTGGAGTAGAGGACCCTTACCCGGAGCCCGTCGAGGGAGAGGAACGATGCCTGCTTCGCCTCCCCGCGCTGCCACAATTGGGAAAGCAACCGTTCGGGTATGTCCAGGTCAAGCTTGGGTCCATAGGACTGGCCCGTTTCTTTTATCGCACTGGTGGTCAAATCCAGAATCCTTAGTCCACGATACGTTACCCCAGCAGCCCCCTTTTAGAGAACTCTAAGCTGGTGTGGTAGACTTGTCCAAAATCGGGTTCAAAGAGGCACAGCAATGCGACTGGAAGGTAAGGTGGCGTTCATCAGCGGCGGCGCACGGGGTATGGGAGCCGCCGAAGCTCGGCTCTTTGCGTCTGAAGGCGCCATGGTAGCCATCGCAGACGTTCTCGAAGAAGAAGGCCGCCGCGTCGCCGCCCAGATAGGCGAATCCGGCGGCAAGGCGATATTCCTGCCCCTGGACGTCACCAACGAGTCCCAATGGCAAGATGCCATCGCGGCCACGGTGACTGAGTTCGGCAAGCTGGACATCCTGGTGAACAACGCCGGGATCGGCGGTCACGGGAACGTGGAGAACACCACCGTGGAGGATTGGGACCAGGTCATGGACATCAACGCCAAGGGCGTATTCCTGGGCACCAAGGCGGCGATACCCGAATTGCGCCGGGCTGGCGGCGGATCCATCATCAACATATCGTCCCAGTTGGGACTGGTGGGAGTCGACAACAGCAGTCCCCAGTACCAGGCGTCCAAGGGCGCAGTCCGATTGCTTACCAAGTCCACTGCCATCCAATATGCCGGAGAGGGCATTCGGGCCAACTCGGTCCATCCGGGGCCCATCGTCACGCCCATGACCGAAGCGGGGCGGGCCAATCAAGACCGGAACGAACTAACCCTTTCGCGAATCCCCTTAGGCCGCCACGGCGAGCCGGACGACGTGGCCTACGGAGTCCTGTTCCTAGCCTCCGACGAATCGTCCTTCATGACGGGCAGCGAACTAGTTATCGACGGAGGTTGGACGGCCCAGTAGATTCAGACCCCTGTTAATCACGGAGTAAGCAGGATCTTGCCGGTACTCTGGCGGCCCTCCAGTTGGCGATGGGCCTCCACCGCTTGCTCCAAGGGCAGCATCTGACTAACGTGCAGCTTCAACTCCCCGGACCCAACCCAAGCCAGCACCTCATTAGCCCTCTGAAGCAGTTCATCTCTTGTCGATGTGTAGTCCCCCAAGCTGGGCCGCGTCAGGAATCTGGATCCGTCCCGCAAAACACCTGAATCGACGGGACCGATCGCACCGCTGGCTGCCCCGAACAGCGCCATGTAACCCCGCTTCCCCAAACAGTTCAAACCCTTTTCGAAGGTGGTCTGGCCCACTGCATCGTAGACGATACTCACGCCCTGGCCGTCGGTGGCCTTCTTGATTTCTTCTTCAAAGTCCTGCTCGGTGTACAGAATCACGTTATCAGCCCCGGCATATTTTGCCAATTGCGCCTTGGCATCGGTGGATACAGTGGTAAATATCTGAACGCCCAGACGCTTCAGCATCTGTATGAGCAGTAGCCCCATCCCTCCGGCTCCGGCATGAACCAACGCCCGGTCTCCGGGGTTCAGGCGCGTGATGCCAAATACCAGAAAGTGGGCAGTCATTCCTTGCAGCATGGCCGCCGAGCCGGTGGCGAAGTCCATCGATTGCGGCAGTTCCACCAAGAGCCAGGATGGGACTGCGGCCTTCTGGGCGTAGGAGCCGGTGTGCATGGCATAAGCGACCCGGTCACCCACGGCAACTTCGGTAACTCCTTCGGCAACGGCAGTGACGACTCCCGCAGCCTCCCGTCCCGGCGTCCAAGGAAAACTGGCCGGGGGATTGGTCCCCTTCCGACTGGACACATCCGTGTAGTTAACGCCGATGGACTTTATATCCACCAATGCCTGTCCCGCTTCCGGCACCGGATCCCCTACGTCCTCATACTTCAGTACCTCAGGACCACCTATCTCATGGGCTATAACCGCTTTCATACCGGCCCTCCTAACGTCCTTTGATTCGAATCCAACATAGCGACAGCGTACAGCAGTTTAACTAGCGTGGACAGTTGCGAAAACATATCTGCCTCAGGCTAAAGTACACCTACCAAAAGCGGCAGCACGAAAAGCCTCCCTTTCGTAAAGGGGGGTTGGGGGATTTCACCCTCCCAGAATAGAAGCCAACCCGGTAACGTCGACGACGTTCGCCAAATCCCGGAACTGCCCGATAGCGCCATCGATATGGTCCGGCGGCAGGATATAGCGGCTACAGTAGAGAAACTTGGCGTCTAGTTCATCCGAGTCCAGGGGGAGATCAGGAAATCCCCGGGCGAACTCCACCCGGTGACTAATCTCCCGGCCACCGGATAGCCACAGGCTTACGGTGCAGCCCAGTGAAGCAAACCGGCCCAAGTCCTGATTCGGCGCCCCGCTGGATTCTGACGGAGCCACCATCACCCGGTCCAGCATGTCCCGCGCCGCCGGGTCTTGGACCGCAGAATCGGCGAACTGTTCGAGCAACGGTTGGCCGTAGAGCAGGGTTGCGGCCACCACGTAGTTCAAGCTGTACCTGGCTTCCCATCCGTCGCGAGGGTCCGCATATGGCAAAGCCTGCAATATGGCGTACGGCACCTCTACCCTAACCGACTCAACCTGGCCGGGCTGGCATTGGTATTGCTGGACAAGCTGCATCGTGGCGTCGATGGCAATATGGGCCGCCGAATGACATGGATAGGCCTTCAAGGTGATGCCCGGTTGTAGAACATCGTACGGATCCGCCAACCGGGACAATACCTGGCTGAGGTCGATGGAATTTCCCGATCCATAGCTATCCAAAAGTCCGCCGGGACCTTCGATGGCTTGCCCCGGACCAATCAGGTCCTTCTCGGCCAACAAGGCCGCCGACATGCCATTCATCGCCGCGCGTCCCTGCGGCAGGGCCCGGCTGGGAGAAGCGAAACCGGCATTGACCCCTCCGGCTCCACCACAGGCTAGGCCTAAGGCGTTCTCCATCTGTTCTTCGTTCAGGCCCAGCATCAAACCCGCGGCAGCGGCGGCTCCCACTGCTCCGGCGGCGCTATCAGGCGAACTTAGCATCGCCCCCACTTTGCTGGTGATCTCGCATCCCACAGTGAAAGCGTTCAGTACAGCCTTGCCGGTGGCGCCATTCATCTCGGCCAGGGCCATGACCACCGGAAATATAACTGCGCTGGGGTGGATGCCACGTCCGGTAATCTCGTCGTCGAAATCCAGTATATGAATCATCGCCCCGTTGGCCAGAGCGGCGTTCACCGGGGAAGTACGCAGCCCCATGCCAATCACGGTGCACTTGCCGTTGCCGCTCATGTCCTGGACGAACTGCGTGACGGTCAAGCTTTCTTGCTGACTGGCACCGGCTAAAGCGGCGGCGGCGGCGTTAATCATCATGTTGATGGAGACGTCGCCGACTGGAGACGGCAAATCACCCAGGGTATGGTCCAAGGCGAATCGGGCTAGATGATGGGTGAATCCCCCTTCAGAGACCCCGGTTTGGACCATAGGTGAATTCCTGCGAAAGGAAAATCTGCTCCACCGCCATACGTCTCCAATAGTAACGACTGGCGCCGGATAAACAGGAAGGCCGCTCCCGCGTGAAAGAGCGGCCGTCGACAAAAAGAATACTAGGGGATGTCCGTTTCCGCAACGGGCTTTAAGAAACGGCAGCTAAGAGTTCGCCAGGTCCGGATTATTGGTCTTCAGATCCTGGAGGCGTTCCCGGGTAATCCGGACCTGGCGAACTCAGTGGGACACCAAGCCTGATATATCACTCACGCTGAGGCCTTGATCCAGATATTTGACGACATCCCGGTTCCTATCCCACCAGTGGTTGTCGCTGCGGTCCCGGGCGATCATACGAGACCTCAGGTTCCGAGGTGAGCGTCGAACCCGGGTTCTTGTTTCGCCAAGAACTCCGTCGCCATCCGCCGCCACCATCTCGGGATTCGGCGGATCCTCCAACATATCCGGCGATTCGCTCATCCGATAGTAATACTGACCGCACTGCCAGCAACGCCACTCGTCTCCGTCCAGAATCAAGTCCCCGCTACATTTCCGGCAATTCTTCAGTAAACACAACATAATTGTCATCCTCAGGCCAAATTCTCACTTCGTTGACCAAACTCTCCGGTCTCCGGCGGCTCTTCATCTAGTTAAACGCTATAAAAAAATTTGAACCATGACATTTAACACACTCATGACGTGACTCGGCGCACAAGCTTGGCGCCGAGTCCACCAATTTGCGTTGCGCATGCCGGTGATTTATGATTACTGGCGGTTGCCGTGGGGCGGTGGATGTGGTCCATCAACCACTAGAAAACGAGGAGTAGGGATCATATGAGTTACGAGTCCATTGCCATCGACCAACAGGACCGGGTCGCCATCATCACGTTGAATCGTCCGGAGGTCCTTAACGCACTGAACCTAAGTCTGGTCACCGAATTGGACGAAGCGATAACCCAGATGGAACAAGACGACGGCGTGGGCGCCATCATCCTCACCGGCGCGGGCGAGCGGGCCTTCTCCGCCGGAGCCGACATCCACGAGAACCGGGAGCTTGCCGACGCAGACCGGGAGAGAGTCACAGCCCTGCGGGCCGACTTCACCTGGCACTTGGCCACAAGTTCCAAGCCGGTGATTGGCGCCATCAACGGTCTCTGCTACGGCGGCGGCACCGTTATGGCAACGTCACTGGATTTCCTCATCGGTTGTGAGAAGAGCAGCTTCCGATTCTTGGCGGTGAACTACGGCCAGATGAACGCCACTTGGAGCCTGCCGACGATGGTCGGTTGGCCCAGGGTTAAAGAGTTACTCTACAGCGGGCGCGAAGTGTTCGCCGACGAGGCGTACCACATGGGCCTGATAAATCACTTGGTACCTTCGGAGCAACTAATCGACAAGACGGTGGAGATCGCCGCCGGGATCGCCAAGAACCGCGCCGAGGGCGTGGCAAACATAAAGCAACTCTTACTGGAGCACACCGGACTGCCCTTGGAAGAGCAGTTCCGCAATGAGGTCGACGGCCGCCAGGGACGTTTCGCGGGCTTGTCGGTGGAAGATGGCTTCAAAGACTTCCTGGACCGCAAGGGCCGCAAGCCCTTGGCTTCTTAAATCGTCAATCTCCCCAGCGGCTAGATACTCCGGCCCCCGCCCCGATGCGATCGGGGTGGGGGTCTTGTTTGATGTAAAGCAAAAGGCTGGTTACCGTTGACCCAAAACACCACGGGCATCACCTTCACTCCATCTGAATTGGCCATAAAGTTCATTCCCCCCATTGTGGTGTTCGGAGCCGTACTTCTTGCCCCCACGCCCGAAGGCCTGACACCACAGGGTCAACGGGCTCTGGCGGTAATGGCTCTAGCAGTTGTCCTCTGGGCCACTGAAGCCGTCCCCGTCGCCGTGACTGGAATCATCGGTATCGTACTCTTGATCTTGGTCCGGGCAGTTCCCGGCGCGGAAGAGGCCCTGTACGGCTTCGGGCAACCGGTTACTTACTTCCTGGTGGGAATTCTCACCCTGGGATTGGCGGTTCATCAATCAGGCCTGGCCGAAAGGCTGGCGGTTTACCTCATCCGTTTGGCCGGTGGCAGCCCACGGTTGCTCTACGTCCAGATGCTGCTCTCCTTCGCAGCTCTCACCTTCGCTCTGCCCTCCGCCAGCACCAGGGGCGTGATTATGGTCCACATCTACGAGCAAGTGATGACCCATTGGCAGGTTCCCCGGGAGTCGCCGTTGAACAAAGCTGTGATGATGGCCATGGGATCGCTGAACCGTCTGGGGTCCACGGCGCTGCTGGCTGGGGGAATCACCCCGGTTGTTGCCTCGTCGCTGCTGGGCGATTTTTCCTGGACCCGATGGTTCGTATTGATGGCCGTTCCTTTCTACACCGTATTGTTCTTCGGTGGGATAGCCCTCTTTTTCTTCTACCGGTCGGGCTTCAACATCAAGCCAGGCTCCGTGGAAAACCTGCTGCAAACCGGACCAATGACCCTGGCCGAGAAAAAAGCGGCCGTGATAGCCCTCGGCACCGCTCTTCTGTGGTTCACCGACTTCGCCCACGGTCTGCCGCCGACAGTGCCAGCGTTGATTGCCTTGACGATTATACTGTTGCCAGGCATCGGTTTGCTGTCCTGGCGCGACTTCGAACAGAATCTCGCTTGGAGCAACTTCTTCGTCATCGCCACCTCGTTGTCGATGGCCCAAGCCTTGGTCGCCAGCGGGGCTGCCGCATGGTTCGCTGAAACCCTGGTGGGAGGTGTGGGCGGTTTAAGCGATTCCCCTCTCTTGTTGCTCCTTGCCCTGGCTGTAGCGTCATCCATGGTACGGCTTATGATGCCCAATATCTCCGGATACCTGGCGTTTCTGATACCCGTGGCCATGTCCACCGGACAATCGCTGGGCCTGAACCCTCTGGTCTGCGGGCTTACAGTTGTGGTCGTTGGCGACGCCGTGGTCTATTACCCGGCGGCGAGTACCGGCAGCATAGTCATCTTCTACCGGGCCGGTATCAAGGCCCATGAGGTCTTCCGGTTCGGGCTGATAATGACCGCGATAGCCATCGCAGTGGTATTCATGGTTCTGCCCTACTGGAGACTGGTAGGAGAATCCCTGGTTCGATAAAGCGCGAGCCCCCTGGAGAGTGCCATGACCCAAGAGAACTCACCACCGGTCCCGCCACTCGGCAGCCGCTCCCAACAGCCCGACGCCACCGCTCCCGACGGCTCAGAGATTCGGCTGCTGGTCGACGAACGGCATCAGGCCACCAAAGCAAGCTTGGTCGAAGTGACCCTGCCTGCCGGGCAGGTGTCACGTCCGGTGTGGCATCAAACTGTAGAGGAGATCTGGTACGTGCTGGAAGGCCAAGGCCAGGTGTGGCGATGTCCACCAGATTACGAATCCAACGCAATTGAACCAATTCAGGTAGGACCGGGAGACGCCCTGACCATTTCTACGCTATGGCGGTTCCAGTTCAGCGCGGATGCAGCCGCCCCACTGAGGTTCCTCTGCTACACGTGCCGACCTTGGCCAGGGCCAGATGAGGCCCAACCGGCGGAACGAGGCGGGCTAGGAGAGGGGACGGTTTAGGCGTCCTGGCCGATTCCGCCGCTTGACACTTCAAACCGAGGCAACCTATACTCGATTCGTAACAATTGAATAGAAAAAGGCTGAGAAGGGGACTAGTAGGCTTCAAGCGAGGCCCAGAGAGCCGGGTTAGGTGAGAGCCGGCGCCAAGCGCGGAAGCACGAATGGACCCCGGAGCCGCAGGCTGATCAGCGGCCCGATTGAATCTATGATTCCGTCGAGTCGACGCTAGGCCGGGACGGTTGGACACCGTTAGAAGTCCGCGGCACGGGAGCCACGTAGACCAAGACTCCCCCGCCGGTTGAGAAGTTGGTCACGCTCTGTCTACTACCTAGGAGCAATACCAGCGAATAGGGTGGTACCGCGGTTTAGACCCGTCCCTTGTGGATGGGTTTTTTTATTGCCCAAATTTCGGGAGCCCAAAGTATGGTGGACTCCATGAATGGCTCCGAATACGTGGAGCTAAAGAGGTCGATCTACCGGGAGTACAGCCTCTCTCCTACGACGAGGACCGGCAACGGTTCGTATCGCCGGAGGCATTGCTACAGCGTATCCGATGGGCATTGGAGCCAGTGGAACCCGGTCACAACTTACTGGACTTGGGCTACGGTAGCGGAGAGTTGTTGCTGGAAGCCCACCGGCAGACCGGGGGGCTGGCGTCTTGGCGGGATTGGATCTGTCCCCGGAGATGTTGTCCCTTGCTCGGGCCCAGGCGGGTAACGTGGCATCTCTGATGCAGGGAAACTCCCTTGACTGGCTCCCCTTTATCGACGGCATCTTCAACTTGGTGACCAGCCAGGACCTGCTGCAAGAACTGCCAGCTAAAGCCATCCCGTCTTTGTTGGAGCAAGGACACCGTGTGCTCAGACCCGGCGGATGCTTCCTTGCGGTGATTCCTTGCATGGCGGACCGGAGCCCGGCGTCCCAGTCATTCCAAGAGTTAGCTCGGAAACGGGGTGCGATGAGGTTCTGGTAGCCCGAGGAATTGGAGGTATTGCTGACGAACGTTCTAGGATTCACTCAGAATGAGTTCCGGGTAGCCGCCAGCACGGCCGCCTCCGCCGCCGCCAATGGCAAGACCAGTTTTAAGTTCTTTACCGGGTTGGTGGAAGAGGTCCGCAGCCAGGACTCGGACCCGGAGCAGGTAAAACAAGGCGTGCTATTTTTCTCCGCCCGGCGCGACACAAAGAAGCCAGACTTGGAGAACCGATCCATAGAAGAAGTTAGGGGCTAAGTGATGTATCAACCAACACTGGAAGAAGTCAAAGCAATGGCCAGTCAGGGCAATCTAGTACCCGTGTACCAGTCTATCAACGCTGACCTGGAAACTCCGGTTTCGGCGTACTTGAAAGTTGCCCAAGGACCTTACTCTTTCCTGCTGGAAAGTGTGTCCGGAGGCGAACGGTTGGGGCGGTACAGTTTTATCGGTACCGACCCGTACCACGTTGTAAAGACGGGTCCGGGACAGCCCGGCGGGCAAGTTGACCCCCTGAACCTAGTGCAAGCCGAGATGGACAAGTACCAGCTTGTCCCGGTACCGGGGTTACCCCGGTTTCATGGCGGAGCGGTGGGTTACCTGGCCTACGACAGCATCAGCTATTTCGAACCCCGGGTGCCCTTCATGCCCGCCGACCCCCAGGGTGTGCCTGAATCGGTGTTCACATTCGTCGACACACTGGTCATCTTCGACCACATCAGCCACGACATCAAAGTGGTGAGCCACGTCCATCTGGGAGGCGACATCGACGAAGCCTATGCAACCGCGACCCGCAAGATCGATGACTTGGTCCGGCGCTTGGCCCTACCTCTGGTGTTGCCTCTCGAATTGCAAGGTCCCCCAGCCGGGGCAAAATCTACGGAAGCGGTCTCAAATTTCACCAGGAATGAGTACAACGGTGTGGTGGAAAAGTGTATAGAATACATCTATGCCGGGGACGTTATACAGGTAGTTAACTCCCAAAGGTTCTCCAGGAAGACCGATGCGCACCCATTCCAAGTGTACCGCTCCCTGCGCAGCATCAATCCGTCGCCATACATGTACTACCTGAACTTGGACGGCTTCCAGATCGTCGGTGCAGCCATAGAGACCGTGGTGCAAGTGCAGGACGGTATCGCCGCAACCCATCCGATCGCGGGCACCCGTCCCAGAGGGAAAACCCCTGACGAAGACGATACTCTGGAGGCCGAACTGAAGAACAGTGAGAAGCAGCAGGCGGAGCACATCATGCTGGTGGACCTGGGCCGAAACGACATCGGCCGGGTCAGCGTCACCGGAACAGTGAAAGTCACTCAGTTGATGGACGTGGAACGCTTCTCCCACGTGATGCACCTAGTGTCCCATGTGGAGGGCAAGCTAAAACCAGAACTCAGCGTTTACGACGCCCTAAGGTCCTGCTTCCCCGCAGGCACGGTTTCCGGCGCTCCTAAAATCAGGGCAATGGAGATAATAGCCGAGGTAGAGGGAGAGAAGCGGGGTCCCTACGGCGGAGCGGTCGGATACTTCAGCTTCTCCGGAAACATGGACACCGCCCTGATTCTCCGCACCGGTATCTACAAGGACGGAGTTATGCACATCCAGGCCGGCGGCGGCATCGTGGCCGACAGTGTCCCCGAAGACGAGTTCTTGGAAACCGTGCACAAGGCCGGGGCATTGCAACGGGCCATCGACCTGGCCGAGGGAAAGAACTGAAATAGACGCCCTCAGGTGTCTTAGCATCATCCATCAGGAGGAAGAATAAATGCTGAAATCCTTCTATCACACAGGGTTCGTGGTCAAAGACCTGGACGTGTCCGCCCGGTTCTACTCCGACGTACTGGGCATGCAGATCGGAGAACGATTCGAACGGCAGGGCGAGTTCGTCGAGCAAGTCTTGGCATTTCCCGGAGCCCATATAGACCGGGCGATGCTGGACAAAGGCGAGGGTCACAAATTAGAGCTGATTCAATATCTCTCGCCGCCCAGCGGCCCGGGCGGCGTAGAGCGGAACGACCTAGGAGCAGCGCACCTGGCCTTTTTCGTCGAAGACCTGGACCGGTTCTACGCCGAAACGTCCCAAAAGGGCTTGAAGTACAACAACCCTCCGGCTGGGAATCGCGACGCCAATGGCAACGTTTCGATGAAAGCCTGTTACACCCAAGACCCCGATGGCAACTGGTTGGAGTTCGTGGAGATTCTCTGATGCTACTGATGATCGACAACTACGATAGCTTTACATACAACCTCTACCAGTACCTATCGGAGCTAGGCGCGGATGTAGTCACAGTGCGCAACGACAAGACGACCCTGGAGGACATAGAGGCCATGTCCCCTCAGGGAATCATCATCTCGCCGGGGCCATCGACACCCTTGGAGGCGGGCATATCCAACGACGTTATCCGGCATTTCGGACCCAACCTGCCAGTGTTAGGTGTCTGCCTGGGCCATCAGTGCATCGGCTTCGTTTACGGGGCGAAAGTGGACAGGGCGGACGAGATACGCCACGGCAAGACATCCATGGTCCAACACAACGGCCAGGGCGTCCTGGCAGGTCTTCCCCAGCCGTTCCAGGCCATCCGCTATCACTCGCTGGTGGTCTACCCGGAAAACCTGCCCGATTGCCTGGAAGTGACCGCCTGGACGGACCAAGGCATTATCATGGGCCTGAGCCACAAGGAATACCCCGTAGAGGGGGTCCAGTTCCATCCCGAATCCATCATGACACCCGACGGTAAGGCACTGCTGCAGAACTTTTTGGAACAGGTGGCGAGGCACGGGGAGAGGGGTTAGCGTGACTCTGACCGTGATAAACTTGACCCGGCGAAACCACGAGACGTTTCGCCTGATTCAGGGAGCCAAATAAATGATTAGAGAGTCCATCGACACGGTGGTTTCCGGCCAGTCCCTTTCCATGGAAGACGCGTCCTTAGTGATGCGGGAAATCATGGAAGGAGAGGCGACGCCCGCCCAACTGGGCGCGTTTCTGACCGCCCTGGCCTTGAAGGGCGAGACCACCCAAGAGATTGCCGGCATGGCCAAGGTCATGCGGGAGATGGCTATGCAGGTAAAGGTGGACGGGGAACTGATCGACACTGTCGGCACCGGTGGAGATGGCAAGAACACCTTCAACATCTCCACCGCCACCGCCTTTGTCGCAGCGGGAGCAGGACTGAAGGTGGCCAAGCACGGCAATCGCGCCGCCTCTGGTTCCTGCGGCAGCGCTGACGTTCTGGAGGCCTTGGGCGTCCAGATCGAGCTTTCACCCGAGTCTGTAGCCCAATGCGTGAATGAAGTCGGCGTTGGCTTCATGTTCGCTCCGGCTTTTCACCCGGCCATGCGTTACGCAGGTCCGGTGCGCCGGGAGATTGGCATCCGTACGGTCTTTAACATCCTGGGACCGTTGACCAATCCGGCCGGAGCCCAGACCCAACTATTGGGTGTGGCTTTTCCGGAACTTGGCGGCATCATGGCCGAGGTTCTGGGGTTTTTGGGTTCCCACCACGCCATGATTGTCCACGGCCACGGCGGTCTGGACGAGATTTCCCTGTCCGGAGACACATCGGTATGGGAAGTGCGGGGAGGCGAGGTAGAGGAGTGGACCCTCCATGTAGAAGACACCGGCCTGCCTGAGACACCAATCGAAGCCATCCGGGGCGGCACCAAAGAAGAAAACGCCGCCACCATGCGTCGAGTTTTCCAGGGAGAGCAGGGTCCGGTCCGAGACATGGTATTACTAAACAGCGCGGGCGTCCTAATGGTGGCAGACAAGGCGGAGAGCATACGCAAGGGAGCTGAGATGTCAGCTGGCATCATCGACAGTGGGGCAGCCCTTGCCAAGTTGGACCAGATGATTGAGGTGACCCAGAGGTTGGGACAACCTGACGCGTGAAGCAAATAGTTTGGACAGACCATGCTAGGGATAAGCTTAGGCTGATTCAGAACCAAGGATTCGTTCTAGACGAGAATGTCATAGTAGCTGCATTGCGCCAGCCAGAACAAATTGTGGACGGTTTTCAGGTAGATTAATCGCCTAGTCAGCCCTTGAGAAGAACACACGATAAGAGTTGTTTAAGAAGAAACTGATGTACTCACAGTGGTGACTCTATATCCCGGAAGGCATAGTAGATATGAAAGTTAAATACAGCCGGGAAGTGGACATATTTTCGATACGGCTTTCGCACCATCCCTTCGATTACGCCGAAGAGGACGGGGGCCTTATCACCCATTTCTCTAAGAAAGGGAAACCAGTACTTCTGGAGATTCAAGGAGCCGGAGACTTCCTCCTTAGCTCCATAACCAGCCTCATCGAAGAGTCGGAGGTTACACTCCCTTAAATGCCTAACATCCTTGACGAAATAGTAGAAGCCAAGACCAAAGAGTTGGCCCAGCAAAAGCAGGCCGTCTCTTTGGACGATCTGAAGAAAGCCATCGCCAGCCAACCGAAAGCGTTAAGTTTAGCGGCGGCGTTGGGGGCGGGAGGGGTGCAACTCATCGCCGAGGTCAAGAAGGCGTCGCCTTCCCGAGGGCTGCTTCGCCCCAACTTCGACCCGGTGGAGTTGGCAGATGCCTACTCCAGCAACGGCGCATCAGCTATCTCGGTCCTCACTGACGCTCGCTTTCAAGGCGAGTTGGACCATATCGTACAGATCAAAAGCGCCGGGGCGTCGCGAACCGCTCCGGTGTTGCGCAAAGACTTTATATTCGACCCGTACCAGGTTTATGAGGCCAGGGCTGCCGGAGCCGACGCAATGTTGCTCATCATAGCCATCCTGACACCCTCTCAGATCAAAGAGTACCTGGGAATCGCGTCGGAGTTGGGCATGGACTGTTTGGTAGAAGTCCACGACGAAGAGGAGATGCAGATAGCAACCGGCGCCGGAGCTGCGATTATCGGCATCAACAACCGGGACCTTCGCACCTTCAACACCGACCTAGCGGTGACTGAACGACTGGCTTCTCTGGCGCCCACTGGGAAAATCGTCGTCAGCGAGAGCGGGATCCACCAACCGGCACACTTGGCGCAACTTGCCCCATTCGGCGTCAATGCGGTCCTGGTGGGAGAAGCCATCGTTACTTCCGACGATGTAGCAGGGAAAGTCCGGGAACTAGCAGGACAGGCCGTCTCTCCAGCCAAGCCATGACCCAAGCGACGCCGAAAGTAAAGATCTGCGGTATCCGAACCCTAGCCGACGCCCAAGTGGCCGCGCAAGCCGGGGCCGACTTCATCGGATTGGTGTTCGTTCCGCGCCGCCGAAGGCGATTGGAACTGGACTTAGCGCGAGAGTTGGTCGAAGGCCTGAAGAGCGGTCCAGGCGGCGCTCCACCGGTTGTGGGCCTCTTCGCTGACCAACCGCTGGAAGAGGTGAACCACGCCATCGAGACGTGCAACTTGGACATGGTCCAACTGTGCGGGACCGAATCTTTGGATTATTGCCGCGATACCAAAGCCGAAGTAATCAAAGTGATGCACATCCCCCGATCCCCGTCACCAGAGTCTGAAGGCGAGATGGCCCAGCGAATCAAAGCCTACCGGGACAGTGGTTGCATAGTAACCCTGGACAGTCTGGTAGAGGGCTTGCAAGGGGGCACCGGAGAAAGCTTCGACTGGAGCATAGCCGCGAACTTGGCCGGTAAAGGAAATGCCTTCATTCTTGCTGGAGGCCTTTCTCCCGAAAACATCAGCGAGGCCGTTGCCACAGTCGGCCCTTGGGGTGTGGACGTATCCAGCGGCGTGGAGACCAAAGGGGACAAAGACCACGAAAAGATTCGGCAGTTCATTAGTAATGCCAAAAAACTTCCGGCTATGAACAGTCAGGATCAGAAATCTGACCGCTGATAGCTGACGACTGGAAACTCAACAACCGAGGTATTCCAATGGCTACACGAAATCAGACTACCTTGCCCGATGATCGAGGCCGCTTCGGAGACTTTGGCGGAAAATTCGTTCCTGAGACGCTGATGGCCGCGCTGGACCAACTGGAGGCAGCTTATTGGGAAGTCAAAGAAGATAATGACTTCCAAGACAAGCTCACCCACCTGCTGCGTACTTACGCCGGGCGGCCCACGGCCCTGTATTATGCCGAGAACCTTAGCCGCCACGTCGGCGGAGCCCGCATCTACCTGAAAAGAGAAGACTTGGCCCACACTGGAGCGCACAAGATTAACAACGGCCTAGGTCAGGCCCTCTTGGCCCAGCACATGGGCAAGAAACGTATCATCGCCGAAACCGGTGCGGGACAGCACGGGGTCGCTTCCGCCACCGCCTGCGCCATGCTGGGACTGGAATGTATCGTCTATATGGGGGAAGAGGACATACGACGACAGTCTCTTAACGTCTACCGCATGCGGTTGTTGGAAGCGGAGGTCATCTCCGTGAAGTCGGGCACCCGCACTTTAAAGGACGCCATCAACGAGGCCATCCGCGACTGGGTTACCAACGTGGACACCACCCACTATCTGATCGGCAGCGTCGTCGGCCCCCATCCTTACCCCATGCTGGTGCGGGACTTCCAATTGGTCATAGGCCGTGAGGCCCGGTGGCAGATATTGGAAGCCGCCGGAAAGTTGCCCGATTACGTAGTGGCCTGCGTGGGAGGGGGCAGCAACGCCATCGGAACCTTCCATCCCTTCATCGGAGATGAAAGCGTGAAGCTATCGGGAGCGGAGGCCGGGGGAGAGGGTATAGCCACCGACAAGCACTCCGCCACCCTCAGCGCAGGCAGGACTGGCGTGCTGCACGGGTCCATGTCCTATCTACTACAGGACGACTACGGCCAAGTGCGTGAGACCCACAGCATCTCGGCTGGTTTAGACTATCCCGGCGTCGGCCCGGAGCACAGCTACCTCAAAGATTCGGGTCGAGCCCAGTACTCGGAAGTCACCGACGCCCAAGCGTTGGAAGCATTCCACCTGCTGTGCCGCACCGAGGGAATCATCCCAGCCTTAGAATCCTCCCACGCCGTCTACCTCGCCTGCCAGTTGGCCAAGGAACTCACCGATGACCAGATCGTGTTGGTCTGCCTCAGCGGACGGGGCGACAAGGACATCGATATCGTGGCCGAGGCCAGCGGGATAGAGTTTTTGAAGAGTTAAATCCCATCGACTGGAATTTCGTCATTCCGGCGAAGTCCGAGATCCAGAGAGGTCCGGATATGAAAATCCCCGGTTACAGCGCAGCCACCTGCTTCCCGCATGAGAGGGAATGGCGGATTGATGTTGTCGGCGTAACGCCGGTGTGACGGTTAAGGTTTCGCAAGCCCCGGGATTAAAAATCGAACCTCGACCAGGAGAACCCAGGGTTGGACCGCGCGGAGCATGTTGTTATAATGTGCCGCGCTCGACTTATTCGATTACGTAAGGAGTTCGGACAATGGACATGGGATTGCAGAACAAAGTCGCCATCATCACCGGCGGCAGCTACGGTATAGGCAAGGCCGCGGCCTTGAGCATGGCCCGGGAAGGGGCCCGAGTAATCCTAGTGGCCCGGCGTCCGGATGTTCTGGACGAAGCCTGCCAGGATATCAAAACCGCCACCGAAGGCATCGCCATACCGGTGGTGGGAGACGTCAGCGACCACGACGCCGCTGACCGGGTAGTAAAGGCCGCCTTGGACAATTTCGGGCGAGTAGACATCCTGGTGAACAACGCCGGAGCGTCTCTGGCCAAGAACTTCGAAGACGTCACCGACGACGAGTGGGAGTTCGACTTCGACTTGAAAGTCTGGGGGGCGGTCCGGTTCATCCGTTCGGTCGTTCCAGAGATGCGCAAAGTCGGCGGCGGCCGCATCATCAACGTCACCAACTTGGGCGGCAGGACTCCCGGCGCAAACTCCATGCCCACCTCCATCTCCCGTGCGGCGGGTCAGGCAATCACCAAGGGCCTGTCCAGGGACTTGGCGAAAGACAACATCCTAGTGACTACCGTTTGCATCGGCCTCATCAAGAGCGGCCAAGCGGAAAGGCGGTTGGACCGCATGCAGGCAACCAACGCCAACGCTACGATAGACGACGTTTGGGCCGAGTCAGTACGGGGCCGGGGTGTTCCCCTGGGCCGGATGGGCGAGGCGGAAGAAGCAGGAGACGTTATAACCTTCCTGGCATCGGACCGAGCCAGCTACCTGACCGGCATCGCCGTTAATATCGACGGCGGCAATTCGGCAGTTCTTTAGGTCCGGTTCGCACTCCAATCGACAACCTTGTAAAGAAACGGCGCTCTCCAAGTAGAGAGCGCCGAAAAAATTGAGCCTGGTATGACAAACGAACCTTGGTAGAATAAGCTATCTTATGGAATCTGCCACTCGATAAGCAGATTCCACAAAAGACTATCCGGAGGACAGGTGTGAATAGGTCTTATCTAAACGAATTACAGCCATCCCCTAGAATCTTGCTGGGGCCTGGACCCAGCAGCGTTCACCCGCGGGTGCTTCAAGCTATGACCCTTCCCATTGTGGGTCACCTGGATCCCGAGTTTTTCCAGGTGATGGATGACGTAGGGGATATGCTCCGCGAGGTTTATCACACCGAGAATTTCATGACCCTGCCCCTGTCCTCCACCGGCACCGGCGCCATGGAAGCCGCCTGCGCCAACGTTCTGGAGCGTGGGGACACCATGATTGTGTGCCGCAACGGATTCTTCGGAGATCGGCTGGCTGATATCGCGAAACGTTGCGGGGCGAAAACCCACATCGTGGACTCTCCCTGGGGAAAGCCCGTAGACCTAGACACCCTGGCAGCGGAACTAGACGAGCACCCCAACGTCAAGGCAGTGGGCATGGTCCACGCGGAAACCTCCACCGGAGTATTGACCCCCCTCCAGGACTTCGTTGACCTTGTCCACCGCAAGGGAGCATTGATAATCGTTGATGCCGTTACCTCCCTTGGCGGCCATGAAGTGCGGATGGACGATTGGGACCTCGACGTGTGTTACAGCGCCAGCCAGAAATGCCTGGGCGCCCCTCCCGGATTAGCCCCCATCAGCTTCGGCCCGAGAGCCATGGATGTTATCCGGTCCAGAAAATCCGACGTCCAGAGCTTTTACTTCAATGTAAAAGACTTGGAAACATATTGGTCCCAGACCCGCGCCTATCACCACACTTCGCCCATCTCCATGACCTACGCCCTGCGGGAATCCCTCAGGATGTTGATGGAGGAAGGCTTGGAGCCTAGGATACGGCGCCACGCCCGAGTCGCTTCGTCACTGAGGGCAGGACTGCAAGCCATGGGAATAGGTTTGTTGGCCGACGAAAACCACCGGCTCAACCCATTGACGACGGCAGCGATTCCGGACGGTATAGAAGACACAGCAGTCAGGCGGACTCTGCTAACGAATCACAATATTGAGATCGGCGGTGGACTGGGAGATTTTCGCGGCAAGGCTTGGCGAATAGGTCTGATGGGTGACTCGGCTAGGGAAGCCAACGTCTTCGCTCTGCTATCGGCTCTGGAAATGACGTTGTCAGGGATGGACTTCGAAGTTGCCCACGGCGCCAGTCTGGCGACGGCCCAACGAGCGCTAGCCGACTTCGACGCAGCCCTTTAACGTAACACTACGGTCCCTCAGCCTGGTAGGCTTCATCCAAGAGATCCACTACGTGGAGCACCTTGGACAGGATTCCCATGCGGAGAAGCCCTTGCTCTATCTGCGCCATACAGCCAGGGTTGGCAGTGACCACCTGGCTGACACCGGTGGCCGAGATATTGCCCATCTTGGCATCTAAAATCTTGGCCGACAGGTCAGGCTGCACCGCCGAATATATCCCCGCCCCACCGCAGCACATCGACGACTGATCCATCTCCACTAGCTCCAGACCTGGTATGGCGTTCAGGATAGCGCGAGGCTGGGAAGAGATGCGCTGAGCGTGTACTAGGTGGCAGGGATCCTGATAGGTAACTTTCCGGTTCAATGGCGCAGTCGGCGGGTCAAAGGGCAGAGAGACCAATAATTCGGTGATGTCCCTGGTCGCTTCGGCGAAGCGGCGAGCTGGCTCGGCGTAGGCCGGGTCCTCCGCCAGTAATTGATGGTAATCCTTCATGTTGGAGCCACAGCCCGCAGACGACGTAACGATCTGGTCTACTCCCGCCGCTAAAAAGATGTCGATGTTGGTGCGGGCCATCTTCCGCGCCATTTCCAAGTCGCCGCTGTGAAGGTTCAAAGCACCGCAACAACCCTGACCAACGGGCACGACAACGTCGCATCCGTTCCGGGTTAGCACGCGCACCGTGGCCGCCATGGTGCCGCCTTGCATCAGCGGCATAACGCAACCGGAAAGAAGTCCCACCGTTAGCTTGTTCTCCGAACGAGCCGGGTATGTGACCTTACTGGGACCGAAAAATGGCCCGTCAAACTTGGGTATCTGGGCTTCCAGGTGACTCAGCGGCCCCGGCACCAATCTTAGAATCTGGCTCTTTCGCACCAAGTTCTGCAAACCGAGGCGTTGGTAGGCACGGACAAAGTGAGCCCCCGTGCGAAGCCGTTTTGGATGAGGTAACGCCGCCCTGAGAAACAGACGGCTGGTCCATCGCAACCGAGACGACTGCTGGCCTTGAGCCAGCACCTGCGCACGGGTTTTCTCCATAATCCGACCGTAAGGCACGCCGGAAGGACAGACGGCTTCGCAAGCCCGGCATTGGAGACACTTCTCCCAATGGGAGACGACTAGAGGATTAACGCCCGTCCGGCCTTCGTTCACCGCTTTCATCAGGGCGATGCGGCCCCTGGGAGACTCAGGTTCCAGGGACAACACTGAGTAGGTTGGGCAAGAACTGAGGCACAAGCCGCAGTGGACGCAGCGGTACATATCAGCTTCGGCGGGCATGTCCTCGCCCATAAATCCACCCCGAGCAATACCGGCATCCGTGATTGGCAGGGGCTGGCTCGACGTCCGTGCGGCTTCGGGAGTGACCACTATATGCCCCCCAAGAACCGGCCAGGGTTCAAGATACCCGCCGGGTCAAACTTTTGCTTTATGTTCCTCATGATTTCCAGCCCGGCAGGGGAATCGCCCCACACCTGTATCTGGCTCTTCAGGGGAGCCGAGGCATGATCCACCACCACCGAGCCGCCCAATTCTCGAGTCAGCGCTTGGATGATGCCGACTAGGTCAACTAGATGGGGCTCATCGAACCGGCCCAACCAGCCTTGGTCCGAAGAAAGCGCGACGGCGCTACCTTGCCCTTCATGAGGCGCGCCCGACCACCAGAGGAATCTCACCGACCCGAATCCAGGATCGACGATAACCTCGGGCGGTAGGTCAGCAGGACCCATGGAGATTTGCTCGTACCGTCCTCCGGAAGCAGATTGGTCGAACCACCCCACAACCCGGCCCACATCCGAAGGCGAAACGCTGACCTTTATTCCCAGAAATGGAGGGTCTTCAGTATTCCAGCCCACGTCAGCGCTCCGGCCCAATAGCCCGGAGGTTTGTGGACCGCTCATCTCGTCTACCCGAGCCGCTCCCTCGCTCCGAAGCAAACGGGATGCCTCATCCAACTTTCGCCGCACTGCCCTGACGCGTCCCGAGAAGAAAGCTAGCATCACCACTTCCTGAGATATGGAAGAAGTTCCTCCGATAGGAGTTTTAGGACCTTGCACGCCCGCCGGCGCCGGGAGGTCCAGTCTCTGGGCCAGTGATGAGTCGACGACCTGTAGTCCGTGGGGCGCGTAGACTTGCTTCAACAGTTGTGATCCCGCATCAACGGCGGCCCCCATGGAAGGGAAAACAGCCACCAGAGCGCTGGAAGCCACGGGCAGTGGTATCAACTTAAAGGTCGCTTCGGTGATGATTCCCAAAGTGCCCATCGATCCGGTATAGAGTTTGCCCAAGTCATAGCCGGTGACGTTCTTCACCACCTTGCCGCCGGCCTTTGTTTCCACGCCTCGGGCGTTGACGACTCCAATACCGATGAGCCAATCGCGGGGTAGTCCGTAGCCGAACCGAAGAGGTCCGCTGGCATTGGAAGCCAGGATACCGCCCACCGTAGCCCTAGCTGACATCGGAGCTTCGATAGCCAGAAACTTGCCTCCCTGAGCCAGTTCCCGCTGTAGGGAATCCAGGCTGATTCCAGCTTCCACGGAAGCGGTAAGATCGGCGGGTTGATAGTCAATCACCCGGTTGTACCGGCTCAGGTCCATGACCAGGTCTACCCGGTCCGGCACGCCACCCAAACAGACCTGGGTCCCTCCTCCCCAAGGAAAAACAGCGGCCCCTTCCGCCTCCGCCCACTTGATAGCGTCAACGATCTCCTGACGGTGCTGCGGCCGTACCACGGCCTTAGGCGCCACTCCGTCGATAGAGTAGCTTTGCAAGCTCTCTTCCGGTAGTACAGAGCTGGTATCCAGAAGTCCGGTGAGTTGTTGATAATTTGGCGGCACAGGCAGAATCACTCAGCCTTAAGATAGTCGTCCAGCTTATCGGGAAAGTTCACGGTCATGCCGTCGGCTCCTGCGTCCACGACCTGCCGCATCAAATCAATATCAGTGACTCTCCAAGCTCGAACCACGAACCCCTTATCATGCAGTTCGTTCACCAACTCGGGAGTTATCTGGGACGCCGGAGGGCAGAGTTGGACAAGCTTCAAATCTTGGGCCTGGATTATCACCGAATCGTTGACCTCCGGTACCAGCCAGCCCGCATACAATTCCGGGGCGTGGGTACGCACTTCTTCTAGGGTAGCCAGATCAAAGGACATGATGGTGCTGACACTGCCGAGGCCAAATCCCCTGACGAGATCGGCGGTCCTTTTGGCAAGTCCTGTACCGCGGCCTTTGATCTCGATGTGGAAGTGGAGCCACCCCTTGTATCGCTCTAGCAGATGGGCTAGGGTGGGAATGGACTGTCCTTTGAACTCGGCCGAGAACCATTCACCGGCGTCCAAGGACCGCAACCGATCTAGGGTCTGATTCGTCACCGGACCCGAGCCGTTGGTGGTACGGTCCAGAGTGTCGTCATGGATAACGACGATGTGGCCATCGGCAGAGAAATGCACATCGAACTCGACATTGTCCACACCCAACGCCAAGGCCTTATCGAAAGCGGCAAAGGTGTTTTCCGGCGTGTAATCTGAAGCTCCGCGGTGGGCGATGTTGATGAAATCGCGAGGCGGCACTGATTGCTCTACTAGATGGACAAGCCCGACTCAGGAGTGCGAGCCGGGGGTTGATAATGGATGCCATCTGGGAAAATCTTGCCAGGGTTGAGGCGGTTTTCCGGAGCGAACGCCTCACGCACCAAGCGCATCACCTCCATATCTTCTTCAGAATAGACTAGCGGCATGAGCTCCTTCTTTTCCAGGCCCACTCCATGCTCACCGGTGAGGGTACCGCCGGCATCGACGCAAACCTTCATCACCTCGGCTCCACAGGCGACGATAGCTTCCATCGCTCCGGGTTTGCGCTCGTCAAAGAGCAGACAGGGATGCAGATTGCCGTCGCCGGCGTGGAAAACGTTGGCGATGGGTATGCCGTGCTCCTGGCTAATCTCAGCGACACGGCGCAGAACCTGGGTCAACTGGGTACGAGGCACTACTCCATCAACCAGGTAATAGTTGGGTGCCAGACTACCCAGAGCGCCCAAAGCGCCCTTTCGACCCACCCACAGAATGTCCCGGTCATCGGGTTTCTCGGCGGTCCTGACTTGAGTCGGACCGGACTCCCAAAGAGCAGCCTCTACCTCGGCCCCTATCTCGTCCACTTCCTCTTTCAGTCCTTCCAATTCAATGAGAAGCACCGCTCCAGCGTCATCCGGGTAGCCCGCGTCCATCACATTCTGCACGGCGCGGATGCTCAGAGCGTCAATCATCTCCAAGGCCGCCGGAACTATGCCGTTCCCAATCACGGCGGATACGGCGGTGCAAGCCGAATCCACGTCGGGAAAGACTCCCAGGAATGTCTTGACCGCCTCGGGTAGTGGCAAAAGGCGCACGGTAATCTTGGTGGCCACGCCGAATGTCCCCTCGGAACCGGTGAACACGCCCCGGAGGTCGTAGCCGGGGGTTTCCCTGGCCTGGCTGCCCAGATAAACGATGGAGCCGTCTTCCAGAACCACCTCCATCCCCAGAACGTGATTGGTGGTGGTTCCGTAGGCAAGACAGTGGGGCCCACCAGCGTTCTCGGCGATGTTGCCGCCCAGGCTGCAAGCTTTCTGGCTGGAGGGGTCTGGAGCGTAGCGCATGCCGAACTTGTGCACGTAAGTATCCAGATCCAGGTTTATCACGCCCGGTTCGACCGTGGCCGTTCGGTTCTCCTTATTCACTTCCAGGATGTGGTGCATACGGGTGAAGGCGATCTGGACGCCGCCGGGGGATGAGATAGCTCCGCCGCTCAGTCCGGTGCCCGAGCCTCGTCCGACGACTTTCAACGACTCCTCGTAAGCCAACGCCATAACCTGGCTGACTTCTTCAACGGATATCGGAAACACAACGGCGCCGGGGATGCCCCGGTCAACAGACCCGTCATACTCGAAGACGAGCAAATCATCCGGATAGTGGATGACGTTTTCCGTCCCGACGATAGCCTTGGCCTGCTCTAAAAAGCGACCCATCGGACCAAGAGGCGGCACCTGATGCTCCTTCGTGTAACTAGGTTCGGGATTGGATGATAGACCAGTTAGAGGCTCCTTGGCAAGAATCCAGACAATCCACTCGGGCGAGTCTGAATTCCATATCCGAGTCTATAATTGGTCAACAATGACCGGAGACCGACATCCTGGTGATATGCGGGAAACTGGTCTAGGGTGTAAAATCGTTGTATTCAAATCACTCGGACTGAACCGGATCACACTAATGACCCCTCTGAATCACTGGAGACGGGGTTCTGCGGCGAAGATATTTTTCTGGATACGGTGGGGAATCTTATGCAAAGAAAATTTTCTATCAGCCAGCAGGTGCGTGTCAAAACCAGCGAGGGCACCTATAGGGAGCCGCCCAACGACATTAAAGGCGCGACCGGAAAGATAGCTGAACAATGCATCGCCGACTGGCTGGAAAAGAGCGAGATTGTACCCATGGAGGAACCCCGCTCTTATTACGTAGAGATTTCTGAGAACCACACGGTTCTTATCGGCGAAGACTGGCTGGAGCCGGTTTAGGCAAGCCAGCGACAGCTAAAACCAATCCTTAGACGATCGACAGCTTTCGCGTTCATAAACTCACCTACAAACTTGGTTTGAAGACCAAAGCGATTATCGTTATACTGGTCGCTGTCTGCTGGGACCACCAAGTACTCACCAGATCAACCCGAGTCAGCTACACTCATCCATTATTCGCGATTGGACGCCAGCGGCCCCCGTGTGTCCTGAAGTTGTCCCAGGGTCAGGTGGTTAGACACGCCTATCCTGAGCGATGCCTAAGGTCTCTAGACTAACGGAGTTAGTTCCCCAGGACGGGGCTGTTTTTCCCAACTTGCGACAGAACATACGAGGAGGACCCCTGTGGATTTTCAGATCGCCGTATTGGCCGGTGACGGTATCGGGCCGGAAGTCACCGATCAAGGTACCAAGACTCTTGAGGCCGTGGGCCGGGTATTCGGCCATGATTTTCGGATTGAGTACGGCGACGTCGGCGGAATCTCCATAGACAATCACGGCACTCCCCTGTTGCCCAAGGTTAGTAACCTGGCGGCGGAGGCCGACGCCGTATTGTTCGGTGCCGTGGGCGGTCCAAAATGGGACGACCCCAGCGCCAAGACCCGCCCGGAAGACGGGCTTCTGGAACTCCGCACTCGCCTCGGCGTGTTTGCCAACATCCGGCCCGTAAAAATCTACCCCTGGCTCACGGACGCCAGCGCACTGAAACCCAAGATACTTGAAGGCGTGGACTTGGTCGTGGTTAGAGAATTGACCGGCGGCCTGTATTACGCCGAGCCAAAGGGCCGCCACGAAACGCCCCAAGGCTGGACCGCCGTGGACACCATGCGCTACAGTGAAGGGGAGATAGAAAGAATCCTGAGAGTCGGCTTCGAACTGGCCCAGGGCCGCCGTCACAAGTTGACCTCAGTAGATAAGGCCAACGTGCTGGAATGCTCCAGGCTATGGCGGCAAACCGCCACCCGCTTGTCGCCGGAATACCCTGACGTGGAATTGGAACACGCGCTGGTGGATTCCTGCACGATGCACTTGATCCAACGTCCGGCCGAGTTCGATGTCATCGTAGCGGAAAATACCTTTGGCGACATCCTGAGCGACGAGACATCGGTATTGTCGGGTTCCATGGGCCTGCTTCCATCGGCCAGCCTCTCTGGGGTTCCCGTGGCAGGCAAGCGCACCAAGGGATTCTACGAACCTATCCATGGGACAGCCCCGGACATCGCCGGACAGGACAAAGCCAACCCCATCGGTTCCATCCTCAGCGTCGCCCTGTTGCTCCGGTATTCTCTGGGGCTAAGCGAAGAAGCAGTGGCGGTAGAAAAAGCGGTCGATGAGGTGCTGTCAGCCGGTCACCGCACCGGAGACATAGCCGACGCCGGAGCCAACTCAGTGGGCACCCGGGATCTGGGGCAGCGCATATCCGATGCCTTGGAATCGTCCCTGTGACCGCCGTCATCTAATATATTAACCGTAAACCAGAAGGAACTCTTTAAATGGCAGGTGACCTAGTTATCCCGGCGATTGTCTTCCTGATGAGCGCCACCTCCGTGATATATTTCGGAACTCGTCTAGCGGTCTACGGAGACGCCCTAGCCAGCCTCACCGGTTGGGGGCGGCTGTTCGTGGGCGGCATTCTGATTGCCCTAGCCACGTCATTGCCTGAACTGTCCACGAATATATCCGCCGTGCGGTTAGATCCTCCCAACCCTGAATTGGCCGTGGGTACTGTCCTGGGGGCCAACATGTACAACATGCTCAAACTTGCGTTGGTGGCCCTGATGTTTGGTGGCACGCGATTTCTCCAGCAGGTAACGCCTCAGCAAGGCTATATCGTATCTCTAGGAGTCTCATTGACTGGTCTAGCGCTCCTCTTCGGCTCTGTCGATGTGGGCGTGTCCTTCTGGCAGGTCGGTTTGTCTTCTTGGATTCTCGCGCTGCTATTCGTGGCAGGCATGTGGGTAATCTACGTGACTAAACCTTCCGACGATGAATCCAAAGAGGAATCAACCCCGGAGGGCATGACCCTCAAACACACGTGGTTGATGTTCATATTTATTTCTGCGGCAGTGATTGTCGCCGGGTTCTTCCTCGCATGGAGTTCAGACCGCATCGCGGATGTTACCGGCGTGGCCTCCAGCACTCTAGGTATTCTAGCTGTTTCCCTAGTGACTAGCCTGCCCGAGTTGTCCATGGCCATCGCCGCTGCACGCATCGGAGCGGCTGATATGGCGGTAGCTGGTCTTTACGGCAGCAACGCTTTCAACATTTCTATCTTGTTCTTCTCCGACCCTTTCTACCGAGACGGCATCCTGGTGGCTCAGATGGAACCGGCTCACTTCATCGCTGGTGGCGTAGCCATCGTGATGATGTTGGCGGGATTCGGGCTAATTATGGGACGCAACAAGCTCAGGGCCAGCGCCGCCGCCGCAGTATTGGTGTTGATGGTCCTGGCTTGTCTTGCGGCCGCATCAGCGGCGACGCTGGTGGCACGATCGGCTAGCGCCTAATCTCGCTTCCCGCAGCAGTCTCGATAACCTGCCGCAACGACTCTTGGCCTCCCGCGTCTCCCAGGGTGGTTGCGGCGGCGTCAAGCGTAGACCTGTACCGAGCAGGGAAATCCTCCGGACCGCCATCGTCGTGAAGTAAGAAAGCCTCCCCAAGCCTCTGTGACAGCCAATCGGCTCCCTGTTTCGCGAGCAAAACCTGGAGAAGCTTACCGTCTCGTTCCAAGGCGTCGGCCAGACCGGACAAACGCGTGGACCTCTCCTCGTCATAAGCGAAGTAGGCCAATGACTCTACTACCAAACCACGGTCTCCTTCATCATCAAGGTATATCAGCATGTCCGAAGCCAGGTCAGGGTCGGCGTGAATCAACCGGTACATGATTCGGGCCGGCGGGGATACCACGGCATCGCTTTGACGCACGATAGCAAGAGCCGCTTCCTTGTCGCTACGCATCACTGCGACTGCGGCGGCTGGTTGGGCCATGATGAATCCCTCCATGGGGAAGGAGTCCTGACCAAGAATCCCGGCCATCCCGCCTGGATCTTCCAAGGCCCGGTTGGCCACGACCTGATACATAGCAAGTAGATAAGGCTCGTCCACTAGGTAATTCCCCGACGGTTCATCCACCAGGATCGCTATTCCCAAAGCCAACTCATCAGAACCGGCACTGGGGACTATGCCCAACTTGGGTAAAAGTTCATCCGCGGTCAGCAATGACCTCAGGTGGAATGGAGCAACTTCGAAAGACCGCCTGAAGGAGTCTTTGTCCGAGATCCGGAGGATACCGGTAGCGGTTCCCCGATGGGAGTCGCCGAACAATTCAAAAAACAGCTTTATGTCCTCTTCAGGTGCGTAGCTGGTATCCTCAAGGAACCTCACAAGCTCCACCGCACCTTGCGGACGATCACTCCGCCCCGCCGTTATGACCTGGTCAACAACACGCCCGAAGCGGTTCAAGCGGTCAACGAAGCTGGCGGTAGCCTGCAGAGTGGGACCATCGGGCAAAGGCGCCGAGTCGGCGAATATCAACAGCAGAGTTTCGTTCTCGAGAGCGGGCAAGAAATTAATCAAGATGGGCTGCTTCGGAAGCTCCCGGAGTAATCTTGACGCCTGGTCTACCGGAGACAGACTGACCAGACCAACGGTGAACTTCAGCGCCTCGGCCAGGGCGAGTGCTCGCTCCAACTTCAGAGAGGCCATGTAATCGGGGTGCCAACGGTGCAGGTCCACTTTGTCACGAAGGTAGCCGCGCCAGAAGCCGAAATTCTCGTCTTTCTGAGCGTCACCCATCAGCAGATCGAACTGGTCGGCCAGATCGAATAGCCGCTGTTTCTCTTCGCGAACCAATATCTCCCGGTAGTTTTCCAGGGAGATACTATCCAAGTCCGGCCCACCGGCAACGTTGTGCGAACGCAGGTCCAGATGCTCGAAGCCCAGGAACTTTCCAGCCAGCGAGCGGTCATCCCGGGAAAGGCCGCGGAACCATCCCACGGCGTTCTCCCAGGAGCCGAAGGAACCTGGCTGGAGGAACCGGTTCCAGTACCTGCGCAATATGGGCGGCACCAAGGCCAAGTCTCCGCCGGTGTTGTAAACCATGTCGGCTTCCAGATTGTGGATAAGCGGTTCCGGGTTGGCGCTGGAAAGTTTGGGCAGGTTGCGCAGGCGTTGCCGCAAGGCTTCAAAGCCGTCGGGAGGTTGGGCCATGAAAGCTAGAATGTCCGCATGGTAACTCAGAAGCGCAGGGGATAGTTCTTGGCTATTGGGACGTTCCCAACTCAGTTCGGGTGAGCCTTCAACGGGAAATCCACCCCAATAAGAGTGTCCCAATTCGTGCATCACGCCGATGGGTTTAGCCTCACCGACGCCCGCCCAAAAGTTGAAGCCGTAACTGCCAAAGAATCCTGGATCCCCTCTGGTCTGGCGCAGGTCCAGACTGCTCACCAATGCAGCGCCCTCTTCCGACAAACCGTACAGCCCAACCACTGCATCCAGCCGCTCTTTAACCCATGGTGTGTTGCTGGGATTGGGAGTGGGCAGAGGACGTTGGGTGGTGGCCAGGGCGGGGAGATCGGCTTGAGGTCTCACGCGCCGAGCCCCAGAGTTTGTCGGAGATGCGGTCGCCGATGGAGCTACGGAAGGAGATGGGGTGGATGTCCCAGCGGGAGTGAGACGCGGGTTGTCGTTGGATTCTTGGCCTTGGGGCGCGCCGGGATATTTACCGATTTCTCCTTGGCAAGCGAGGAAAAGAAGGACGAGTAGAACGATTCGAAAAATCGGCAAGGTAGCTAGTCCGAGGCTGGATCAGACATCAGCGCCGTCGTATCGGTCTATCTGCACGAAGCCGCCTTCGTCGTCGGACCAAGCGAATAGGGCGGCCTCGACAACACGGTCCCCATCTATGCCCACCACAAGTTGCTGCACCGGATAGGCCGGGCCGCCCCCCCAAGGACTTGTAGCAACTTCCCTGTCGGTCGGGGAAAGGTAGGCCCTGCCGTTGGGATGAGAGTGGAAGATTACCTTGGCCGGCGTGTCGGATTCCAGGGTGTGGTTCAAGGACAGCAGGTCTTTGCCGCTAATCACGTAGGCCGTCTCGGCCCCGCGTTGGGCCTCGGTAGGATGGGTTCCCAAGGCCTGGGCGTTCTCACATGCCCGCACCACTGTAACCTCGCCGCCGTCCTTGGGGCCGGAAAGCCAACCGCAACACTCGTAGGGGAAGGCG
>Ga0315336_1002194_pt1 | contig 31374 bp, 24 predicted proteins | sample ASW5metaG_FD_204512 | JGI IMG/M metagenome (GOLD analysis project Ga0315336, IMG submission 204512) | Ammonia-oxidizing marine archaeal communities from Monterey Bay, California, United States - ASW #5 | ecosystem: Environmental > Aquatic > Marine > Intertidal zone | place: USA: California...
AGGGAAGCTCCCCGCCGGCCCCGTGCCGGTGGAGGCCGGGTTTGTGAACTGAATCGGTGCACTACCGAGAGGCTCCCCGGTGCCGCCGCCGATGGGGTGGTTGTGGGTTGTTGGGTTGTGAGTTAGTTATCAAACCCCTTCACCACCGGCGCGGGGCCGGTGGGGTCGTTGTGGGTTGTTGGGTTGTGAGGTAGTTATCAAACCTTCTCACCACCGGCGCGTGGCCGGTGGGGTCGTTGTGGGGTGTGCGGTTAGTTGTCAAACCTTCTCACCACCGGCGCGTGGCCGGTGGGGTCGTTGTGGGTTGTTGGGTTGTGAGGTAGTTATCAAACCTTCTCACCACCGGCGCGTGGCCGGTGGGGTCGTTGTGGGGTGTGCGGTTAGTTGTCAAACCTTCTCACCACCGGCGCGGGGCCGGTGGGGTCGTTGTGGGGTGTGCAGTTAGTTAGTTGTCAAACCTCTTCACCACCGGCGCGTGGCCGGTTGGGTCGTTGTGGGTTTTTGGAAACCTTTTCACTATCGTGGGGTCTGACCAGCTTATTGAGAATAGGGGAATCACCCTTGGAGCCAAATCGGTGCCAAGCCTCGGGACAGCAGGAGTCTTTCGTGGTACGATGCGCCGCGTGTCTTCGATTCCGATGAGAATCTCGGCGGTCCTGTTCGCCATGCTTGCCGTCTCCGCTACGGCGGAAGTGCCCTACACGATTAAAATCCACGGGATCTCGGATCGGGAATTGATCGAGCGCCTCGAGGAAATCTCGACCACTAGCAGACTGAAAAACAGCCCGCCCGCCAGTACCGCACAACTCCAGCGGCGGATCGACGACGACATTCCCAGGTTGATGGAGGAGTTGAGGGCGCGGGCGTATTACAACGCCGAGATTGAAGTCGAGGTGGATACCGACAGGAGCCCTGCGCGAGTCGACTTTCACATCAAGACCGGTAAAACCTACCGGCTCAAGAACGTTACTCTCACCTTGAATCCAGTGGAAGGGCAGGAGCCTCCATCGATCACCACCGCCCTGGAACCCGGGAAAGCGGGTGCCGCCCGAAAGATCATCGACGAGGAAGAACGGTTACTTCGGGTCATGCAGGTCCTGGGCTATCCGTTCGCAACGAAAAGGGACCGGCGTGTGGTTGTCGATCACGATGCGGAGAGCGTTTCGGTGGAGTGGATTTTCGAACTCGGGCCCAGAGTCCGATTCGGACCCGTGACCGTGGACGGGCTCACAACCGTCCGGCAAAGTTTGATCCACCGTCTTGTTCCCTGGAGTACCGGGGACTGGTACAACGTCCGCAAAATCGATCAGTTGGAAAAACTCTTGATGCGGTCGGCCATTTTTTCCCGGGTAGAGATCGTGGTGGAGGGAACATTCAATCCCGGGGATGAGGTCCCGGTACGGATCCACGTCCAGGAGAGGAAGCACCGGACTGTTCGTATCGGCGCGGCGTACCGCTCCGATACCGGGGTGGGCGCGATTGTCTCCTGGGAGCACCGGAACCTCTTCCGCACCGGAGAAAGAATTGAATTCGAGGTGAGTATTTCTGAAGTTCTGGTAGGAGGGGAAGTTCGATTTTCCAAGCCCGGGGTGCTGCGCCATGACCAGCGATTCCTGGTGGATCAGAGGTTTTTTCAAGAGGACACGGATGCGTTTCAGAATGAAGTCATTGAAACCGTGGTGGGAATTGAGCGCGCAATCGAAAACGAAATCCGGGCACTGGTCGGAATCGGGTACAAGTATGACGACGTGCAGCAAAAGATCGATTCCGAGATTTTTGGTTTGATCTTTCTACCGATCCGCTTTGACTGGAACCCGAGTGACAACCTGCTCGATCCCACCAGCGGGTGGCGACTCATCCTGGAAGCGACGCCCTTTGCGGATACCAAGGGGAAAGACGTAGCCTGGCTCAGGAGTTTTGCGGAGTACCGGCAGTATCTCGGAATATTTCGAACGCCACAGATTATTCTTGCTGCGCGCATTGCCGGCGGAACGCTCACCGGCGAAGGCCGCGATGACATTCCGGCGGATGAGAGGTTCTATGCGGGCGGTGGTGGTTCCATTCGGGGATACGAATTCCAGTCGGTGGGGCCGTTGGCGGCCGACGGGACACCGATCGGCGGCGACACCCTACTGGAAACCTCGATTGAGATCAGGACCCGGTTCGGGGAGAGTTTCGGAGCGGTGGGCTTTCTGGACGGCGGTAACGTCTTCAGGGACGGATGGCCGGATGACGACGAAGATATCCGTTGGGGCATCGGCGCTGGAATTCGTTACTATACGGGCATCGGTCCGATCCGCGCGGATATCGCATTCCCTCTGAACCGGAGAGATGAGATCGATGAGTCCTACCAGTTCTACATCAGCCTGGGACAAGCGTTCTGAGGACGCGGTTTTCGAGTCCGTTCTTCCCGACCCATTATAAACATTCTTGCAGCGGAGCGGAATGTCGTTGATCACGGGCGGGCAAAGACAATTGTTGCATTGAACCAAGGCGATTCGCCGCTGGTGGTGTCCGCAGCATGGCACCCATGCGCTCCTCCATCACCTCAGGAACGCCAGCAGGGTAAGGAGGATGAATATGCCGGGTATGAAAAGACGGGAAATGCGGTCGATCCGGCGAGCGAAGGTGAGACGTCCGATTTTCGCCAGGTAGGAAGTGATGACGACTTCGAGCAGGCTCAGAAATACAAGAACGGTGGAGAGCAGAATGAAAAAGTCCATTCGCGTGAGATAGGAGATCTTCGGAAGGTCGCCTCCCATGGCGAACCGGTATGCGATCAGGGTCAGCATGGTGGTCGTCGCCACGCCGATCTGGGTCCCGGACTCGGACGGGTCGATCCAGAACACAACCCAGGACATCGCAATGATCAGCAAAAGCGGTACGATCACCTTGATGAGGTAATAGCCGGACTCGCGTTTAGCCGTGAACTTGAACTGGAATCCGGCGCGTGGATCATCAGTCTTCAACGGAACGTACCCCTTTGCCGACCCGGCCGAATCGGTGATCCTGTAATCCGCGATCGAGAGTTCTCCTGCAATGCCGGAAGGATTCTCGGGATCCTGGACAAACTCAATCTCCGTTTCGACATACCGCGGTGTGGCGAATTGGATCACGAATTCATGAGAATCGAATGGAAAGTCATGGAGCCGCAGCGGCTGGGACAACTGACCCCAATAGCGCTGCTCGTAGTACACGGTTCCGTCCGGCTTGATGCTCACCACCTCGTGAAAGGTTGGCCAGAGTTTCTGCTGGTTGACTACCAGAACCGGGGGCATCCACACCCTGGTCGCCCGGCGCATGATCTCGCTCTCGCCTTCATGGGCAGTGCGGGGATCGTTCCACTCCATCGAGACAAAGAAGTTTGCCGTGAAATTCTGCTCTGCACTGTCAATGTCATCGATATCAATGACAAAGACGCAGTATTTGACTCGATCGGGCCCGCCACCATCGCCGGGCCGTTTGAAATGAGGTTCGTCATCCTCCGCCAGGGCGGGGCAAAAGAGAAAGGCAGCGGCGCACAGCAGGGCCCGGAACCGGATGGGCACACTCGGCGCCGACCTTCCGGTGAAGAGCACCGAGAGGGCGAATACGACGATGCGCGACATTCTGTTCATTGGATCTCCGTGTATTTCAGATCTTGACTTCGCCTTTACTGCTTTCCCGGCTTTCGCCGCAAATATGCAATCAGAATCCGCTGCGGCGCAAGACGGAAAGCGCGCCCGGTTGACCGGGCGCGCTTCGAGAAATGAACCTAACTCACTGCCCAGCCGTGCCGGTGGCCTCAAGTTTCGTAAGGGTTTCCTCGATGTTGAAGCTTCCCAGCTCCGGCCGCTGGTGTAGCCCAACTGCTTGAGCAGGTCCGCGATGGTCGGCGCCCAGTCCGGCATCCCGTGGTCGGTACCCGGCTTGAGATTTTATCTGGAATCGCTGTTCTTCGGAATGAAATGGCGATAAAACCAAGCCGTGGCAACGAAAAGAGGACGCAGCAGGATCGCTAGAGTTCTCCGGGCAGGTCTTCTACTCGTTCTCCTGCCCCTTGTTGTTGCCGTCTGTTTAATCGTGTTCGAAATTCCGCTCAACCTGTCCCCCTTCCGTCCCCGCCTGCAGGCCCTCGCTTCCAAGTCGCTGAAGCGGGATGTTGCGCTGGAGGGATCGGTTCGCGTTACGTTGCGCCGCAGTCCGGCCGCGGAAATCGAGATGGAAAACGTTCGGATCTCGGGAAAGGATCCCGAAGTCAATCCGTCACTGCTCGATGCCGGGCGGATCGAGGCAGGCGTGTGGCTTCCTCCGTTGCGCTAGAAGCGAATCGTCCTCTCTGTCCTCGAACTGGAGAACACGGAGCTCACCGTCCAGCCGAAACGGAAGAAGAGCCGACCTGCGCATACGGAGCGGAAATCGGCTGGATGCGGCCATTAATGTAACCGAAAACACTACACAGCATACTACGTAGTGTTTTTCATGCCGCGCGGGAATCTCCGCGGTGTCCTAACCGCGAATTTCGCGGATGTGCGCGGATCGACCGGAGTCAAGCGATTCGTTCTTCGTTCTCTTCGTCACCTTCTGTTCAAGATCCGTTCTTCGTAGCCCGAGGCCGGCCCCGGGCGCCACCCGGATCAGAATCCCCACGCCACGCGGCCGTAGATCCAGTCACCTTCCAGTCTGTTCTCCGCATCGAGATCATGCTGCCAGGTGAGGCTCAGCATCACGTTTTCCCGCAAGAGGTAGCTGCCCTTCGGCCCCAGGGAATAAACGTGACCCCGCGTGTTGGGTTCGCGGGCGCCGTCGACCCGCAGATCTTCGGTCTCCCATCGGGCCGTGGCATGTGCGCTCAAGATGAATCTCTCGCTGGTGGCATAGGAAAACACAAGATCCAGTTCCAGGTAGTCCTCGGTATCGAAATAGGGGATGGAGAAGATCGCTCCCCAACTGAATTTGTCTGCAAGCTTGGGAAAGAAGTATCCGCCTTTCAGCGCGGCGCCGGCAATCTGAGCGTCCAGGGGAACGTCACCTTTTTGCCGGTCGGCGTATATTGGGTAGTCCCAAATTGCCGGGAAGAAAGCCAGCGCTCCGCTTCCCGGCTCGCCGGCGATCCCGTCAAACGGCTCCAATACGTCCCCGTGGGCCACGCAACCCACGGCCAGAAAAAGGGCAAAGAGGCGATATCGTCCGTGCCGAGCCCACGAACTTTCATGGAGCAATGATTTCATAAGCCGGTGATTCAATACCAGCGAGCATTTCACTGCCGATCCGCTGCTGCATTTCATCGTACACTTCAACGCACACTTCGTCGCCACCCGTACTCGGATACACTTAAACGATCTGCTTGCTCGTTGCCGGGTAATGACTTATCGACGAAGTGGGTCGTTTAAGCGTATCCGCTGAAGGGTGGCGTTTAAGAGTGCGTTTAAGTGTTTCGGCCAAGTGTCTTCTTCATTCGAACCCGCCACTATTTAATCGCCGGAGTAATAGACGTCCACTGGAACATGCGCTTCGCCCGAGGACCCTGGCATCGCATATTCAATCCGCGGTCGCTTACCGCGCTAGAATCCGGTGACCAGGTAGAGAACAGGTCCCTTGTACTCCCACTCGACGTCGGTCTTTTGTCCGCCACCGGTGATTGTGACATCCGCAGAATTGAAGCCATAGGAGAGACCCACACCCACCTGATCCCATGGGCGGAATTCGACTCCGCCCGCGAGATCGTAGATCGTTCCATCGATGTCGCCGAAGTCGAACGCGAAGACCCCGGCGCGGGACGTCCAATACCACTTGGGTGTAATCCCATAGTTGAAGAAGAGTCCGATCGTAGGCAGAGGCTGGCTTACGTCCACAGTGGAGAGCTCTGTCCCGGACATGCCGGGAAGCGTGACGCGAAAAGTCTCCTTCACCGTCGTGAAGTTGATCCCCAGGTCCACCCCGGCTTCCCACGACTCTTCTCGGGCAAACGCGTAGCCCAGCGCGAACCGCAACACCTCGGTTTCCAGTTTGCCGTCCACACGTAACCCGGCCGGTACCGTGAGAAGACCCAGCTCGACGTCCGAGTCCAGGGTGTCGGAACTCTCGCTTTTGATTCCCGAATAGCCCGCTTCCAACCGTATCCTGGGCGTGATTCGCCACAGGCCGGAGATCGCGAAATCCACTTTGTCGGCGCTGAGACCTTCGTCGATCTTGAAGTCCTGTCCAAGGGCTTTGATGCTCGCGTCCACATCGGCCCAGAACGGGCCAACGCGGATCGTAACCTGTTCATCCAGTGCTCGATTGACGGATTCCGCGATGGCCCGTTCGGAAAAGGCGTGGAACGCAATCGATGCACTCACCAGCGCAAGAAAGAGCTTTGTTTTCATTCTTGATTCTCCTTTTTGTTCGGATGTTTCCCGCGAAGGAAGGCGGGGATGCCCAACGTCTTCATGCGTGCCGACAACTCCGCCGCTTCCACGTCCGGATGTACGCCTGCATCCGATCATTGGACAACGCCCAACCTCCCGCCGTGCTATGGGTCTCGCAACCTAGATCGCCTTCACCGCCGCGCTGACCAGGGTTTCCGGAAGTTCACGGATGTCAAACCACTTCGCCGGATCCTTCACGCCGCTGGACATCCTGCGATGGGCGCGGGACCAGGTGAGGAAGTTGAGACGTGCTACGCCGACATTTGTCAACACGCGTTGATGCTGTTCGTCGAGTTCCTCGTGCGTCGCCCGGTAGAGCGCGATGTCAGGCCCTATGGTATCCAGAAGTTCCTTCATCAGGGTGATCCGCTCCACGAGGTAACTCTCCAATTGATCCGGATCCGCGGATGCCAGGGATTCATCCAGGATGATGTTTCCTCCCCGAAGTTGGACCAGTGCCTCTCCATCCCCAGACCGATGGTCGTGAATCAACTTCAGACCGATGAGGGCTTTTTGCTTACGCTCCTCCATCGTCTGGAGGAATTCGGTCAAACTCTCGAATTCCTTTTCGATTCGCCCATCGATAATGATCGCGGCGCCGTTGAGAGTTTTCTCGATATCGCTCATCAGGAATCCGAAGTAGACCGCTGTGGCGTCGATCAGGGGCTGAATCGCGCGGAGCGCCGCGAGAAAATCATCCGCGTCTCTCACCTCGTCCAGGATCGCGTCGAAATCCTCGTCACTGATGTCGAGATGCTTCTGCGCAGGCTCTCTCATTGGCGTAAAGCTGTCCGCCAGCCTACCGGCTTTCTCCCGGGCGGATATCTTCATCTCGGAGATGCTCACCAAGTCCACGGAGTATTTCATGACGGAAGTCGTGATGTCGTCCACGTCCACGAGGGACTGGTCAAGGCGCGTAATTTCATCGAACGGCGGATCGAAGAATTCTCGGATCAAGACCGCCGTTTCCTGCGCCAGCGGGTAACTCCCGCCACCCAGCCGGGCAATCGTCTCCTCCGCGAAGGGCACGAGGTTTTCGCTCTCCCCGCCGAGGAATCCCGTTTTCATCGATTTCCCCATGCTGCTGCACCCGGCGTTCAATAGCGCCAGTGCCAGGATGATCAGCGCGATCCCCCCGGTACATTGCGTGGATCGGTTTCCTGTTCTTTTATCTGTGCGTATGGTCATGTTCTTTCTCCCTTTCTGTTCATTCTGCGGGAGGCCGGCAGCTGCCTCCTCCCGCCGTTGGTTACATCGGCACGGTGTACGAGACATTGATTCGGTACGCGTTTTCGAGCGCACTTCCGTTCCAATCCTTGTACACAACCGTCGTGCGGTACTCACCGTACAGGTTGATGGTTCCGGATTCTTTGATCCACAGCTTACCGAGACGGACTCCGAGGGGCACAAGCCACTCCCCGTCATCCCAGTCGTAGCTGAAGGCCGTTTCACCGATATTTATGTACGTCGTGTGCGGCAGCGAGTAGTTGAGGATGGGCTGAATGGTGATGGGCGCCGCCGTATCGCCACTGTCTTCCGGCGCCGCCTTGCCCCAGATCTGCTGAATCAGGAGGCCCAACATCATCTTGTCGTTCGCCGCGCGCTGAAGAATGGCGGTGGCTATCCCGTACCGCCAGTCGGTCGTTCCGAATTTAGGATCATCGGCCGGGAAATTGATCTGGGGGCCAATGCCCCAGCGTCCGGTATCCCATTCCTTTGCGATGACCAGGGCGAAAAGTTCCGAATTTCCGGCCCCGCTGCTTTTGTCTGCTGCTTCATTGTTACGGAGCGTGAGCCGGGGCAAAATCGTAATCGGCCATCCGGTCATTTTCTTGTCGATCGGTGCGACCAGGCGGAACTGCCACATGTCAATGTTCCCCTGTGGGCGGGGCGCGCCGTTGCTGAGGGTGTCATCCCGCCAGTCCCGGTACTCGTAGGCGACCTGGTAGGACCATTGCGAGGCGGTTGAATCGTTTGCCATGGACTCCAGGCTCTGGCCCTCGCCCTCCTGGAGTTCGGCGCCAATCCGTGAGGCTGCATCTTCCTGCGCGTTGGACAGCACGCTGCAGGCAAGTACGACTGCGATTCCAATTGTTGACTTTCTCATTCTTCTCCCTCTCTGCGTTCAGGTTTTCCCGTTGCCATCCGCACTGATTTCACTACCCACACGGGTCACGGCGCGCCGTGACCCGCTTTCTTCAATTCCGCGGCCAGAAACTTGGCCAGTTCTTCGGTTTCCTTCTTCTGGCTTCCAGGCGCGTACGATGCCGTCGCGGCCCGCCAGACCTGCGTCAGCGTCGCCGATTGCCAGAGTTCGAGGCCCAGTTCCACGTTCTTGGATCCGGCGTAGCTCAGCAAACCGAGGGCCGCGACCGCTGCCCCGGCGTCGCGATCCACCAGGTGGGCAACTCCCCAGCTCGCACCCCAGGCCGCGTTGTTGTGTTCCCGGTCCTTTGCCACCGCGATGGTGAGCACCCCGTCGCAGCCGGAGCGTTTCAGCGCCTTTTTCACTTTCGATTCGTTGTTCAAGTCGTGAAGCTTCGGGAGATGGCTGAAACTGGTTGCGCAGTTGACTCCCTGCAGTGCCATGGTGTTGCAAATCAGGTCCTCCGCCCAGCGTCGCCCGGATGAATCCGGGTCGGCGACCAGGACCATCACTTTCGTGAAGGGCTCTTCCGCGATATCCGGGTTTGTCCACGTTTCCTTGAATCGATGCGACGTTGAGCAACCGACGAACATTGCCATGCAGCCCAACAGAACGAGGTGACAAATGTGTTCACAGAATCTTTCTTTCATGCCTTTTCCCTTTTCACACCCAGGTGTTGTGTTCCCCTGATGCCCAATCGCCCAAACGCCCGGGTTGAATTTTCGGGTTGATTTCCACACTCGAATTTTGGCAATAAAATTGATTGCACATGTTCCAGAAAAGTCAGCCATAATCGTTTCATGTTTCTTCCCGCACTCCTCGGTCTCCTGCTCGTGGCAGCTACCGTGTTCATTCACACGGGCGGAACGGTATTCCTCAATAGCAGGGTTCGCCGGCTGACCTCCAGGGGAAGCATGCGGATGAGCCGCGTCCTCGCGTTTCTCCCCTTTTCCGTGGGCCTTCTCCTTCTTCTTCACATTCTGCACGTACTGCTCTGGCAATGGGCTTATTTCGAAATTCTCGACATTCCCGAATTGGACACGTTCGAAGAGTCCATCTACTTTTCGATCGTCACGTACACCACGCTGGGCTACGGCGACATTGTCATTGCCGGTCCCTGGAGAATCCTCAGCGGCATCCAGGCCATGAACGGAATCCTGATGTTCGGCTGGAGCACCGCCCTGCTGTTCGACATGATTTCCCGGATTAATGAATCGCCCGGCAAGTCGCTGGATCGGACCGGCTAGTATCCGATCGGTTGCAGGTTCTGTGCTCGTCCTCACGATTCCTCCCGCGTCACGAACACCTTGGAAGCCGGCAGCGCAAGCCGAATGCCCGCTCCATCGAACTTCTCGAGAATCTGTTTGTTCACCTTCTCCCCGAAGGCCGTGAACTTCCAGTAGTCCGGTGGACCGAACCAATAAAAGAAACGCAGATTGAGCGCGTCACGGGAGAACTCGCCCAACATGACACGAGGGGGACGGCCGTCGCACATACCTTCGTGGTTTTCCAGGATCCCGGCGACAAGCCCGACGGCACGCTCCGCCTGCTCCGCGGTGATATCGAGAGGCAGGGGCAGGTCGCAGACCCGGCGGATGTGCGGCCTGCGTCCGATGTTCTCGATGTCACTCGACGCCATCTGCTCGTTGGGAACGGAGGTCTGGTGACCGGTGAGCAATCGTAGTTTTGTCGAACGAAGACCGATTTCCTCCACCACGCCGGTATACCCCTTGGCCTTGATCAGCTCGCCGACCCGGTAGGGCTTGTCGAGCATGATCATCATGCTGCCGAGGATATTCTTGAGCGCATCCTGCGCGGCGAGTGCCAGGGCAAGCCCCCCCACGCCGGCGCCGGCAAGCAGGGTGGTGAGTGGAATCCCGAGGTATTGACCCCCTTCAAGGAAAACAATCACCGCGGCCACGAATCCGAACAAGCGCCACAACAGTCGAATAAACTGCGCATCCAGGCCGGCGGGATTGATCCGGGGTGAGCAGATGATGATTTCCGCGACCCGCCTGCAGAATGCGACAATAACCAGGACCGTGGCGATGAGTACGACGAAGTTGAGCACAAAATCCGTGATATACAGCGTACCGCCGGTGATATTGAGATCGTCGTTGATGAATCGCTCTGCCCGGTGAGGAATGATTACCGCGATCAGCGAGAAGACGATGCTCAGCCCGTACCGCACTTTGCCGGCCTCCGGCCCCCGCACCGCGTACTTCCTCCCGAGCCGGTAGGCCACCGTCATCAGGAACACCGTGACCAGGAGGCAGAGGACATATCCAATCCATTGCCAGACTGCCTGCCCACCGACCTGTGTTCGCATCGGTCCCGGAAGTTTGTGAACGATCTTGGCGAGCCAGACGGACCCCGGTTCCGTCAGGCACCACTCGATCAGCCCTTTCGTCGCCCCGGGACGGTACGGCAGGTGGCGCACGTTTTCGTAGTAGTCCCTCGCATTCACCACGGTATCCGGACTGAACACATACGAGCCCGCCCGGAACCCTTCCGGAATGCGCGCAAGGGTGATCTCCGTTCTCGGAATCGTCCAGAACTGCACTGGATTGTCCAATGCTCCCAGATCCTCCATATCGGGGACGCTCTCCATCGGCGGCAAATCGATCCGGTCCAGGATCTCCTTGAGGCTGACGGCGGCTTCCATCCCCCCGCTTTCCCGCACGTACTCGGGCAGGCCGCTCGTGTCCAGGCAGTCAAGAAGCCGACCCGTCGCCGTACTCCAATCGACATCCTTGCCGAGTTCGCGGGCATCATCGAGGATCAAACGATAGATCTCGTCGCAGGCGGTGATAAAACTCTGGAGGGTTGCGCGCGGACTGGACGTGTCCGCAGGCTCGAGCGGGTGCCCGTCCGCGGCGTAAGCAGAGATCGATCCTGAGAGAAGAAGAAGCGCCGCGACCCGGCGAATGACCGGACGCGATCTTCGGTTCTCAATTTTCGGTTCTCGGTTTTCGGTTGTCAGTTTGTTGGTTGGCTTTTCAGAGCGCACGGCGTCCAACGCGGTCGCCCGCGAAGGATTCCGAAAACCGAAAACCGAAAACCGAAAACCGATCATTTCTCCGTCTCCCCGGGCGTCGCTCCCGGTGGCATCCCTTTCGCGACAAGGTTGCCGTACCCCGATCCCCAGAACGACACGGCGTCGAAGACTTCCATTAAGGGTATATCGAGAATCCTGACCCGGTCCTTTTTCAGGTAGTACAGCCGGCCCGACATGGGAGAAGGGGCGTCGGGAACCAGTACCGTGCAGAATCCTGCATCTGATTCTTCGATCACAAAACCTATTACATATGTCTCCTCATCCCACGTGACAATGGCCGGAACGAACGCGTCCCCCGCGCCCGCCACGGCAAACTGCCGGGACATTCCCTTGAATGCCGTGTAGCCGGGCAAGTTCGACAGGATTTTTCGGTCCACGAACTCGGTCGTCCTGCTGCCCACCCCGGTGCTGACGAAGAGTCCTGCCATGAAGCACAGGATGAGAATCATCAGGATCTCAATAAGAACTGCCAGGCTGACTCCAAGAACATTGTCCACCGGAAACAGGTCGGCGAACGGCTCGGAAACGACATCAAGAATGTCCGTGAGCTCGGTCATCAGCAAGATGACAAAGGCGAGCGGCAGGATCACCAGTAACCCGCCGACCACCGTCGTCTTCACGAATTGGAAAATGGAACGCACATCAATCTCCTATGGAATCGTTCAAGCCTCACCTTCTCATGCGATCAGATCCCCCGGATCTTCGAAGTTCGCCACCCGAAACTCCTGAAGCGTGCCCAGGATTTTGACCGCTCCCAGCAATGCACGAAACGGATCCGAACCCATGTAGACCTCCATGGGCCCGACATCATCCCAACGCTCAATCCACATGATCTCCGCCGGATAGCCGACGAGTTCGAAAACCTCGGCATCCCGGCGACCGGGGACGGTATTCCTCGCGACCACTTGAAACATCTGAATGAGCTCATGCCGCTTCGACGCATCGACACTGGCGCGTATAAAAAGCCCTTTCATACGATCTATGCACGTTCGCATGCGGTGTGCCAAGTTGTGGATCGGTGCCTTTGAGTCGATTGCAATCTGCTTTACCACACTGAATTACATTTAATTGGGCAAGTTGAGTTCAGGAGTACATGGGAAGGTTTGGAGCGCAGGATGTTGCCAACTCGCAAAATGTTGCGAGCAATTGACCAGCGACCAGCAGCGTATGCGGGGGGCGTGTGCGAACTACGGACAGGATGCTCATGCCGCGCAGTATGAGCCTCACGACGCTGTAAATCCCAAGACCCAAATCACAAACAAATTCAAAATCCCAGATTCCGATGTTCAAAACAGGATCAAATCTGATCCCGCGAAGAACCACCGGTTTCGAATTTTCCTCGTTTGAATTTCGATTTTGTTTGGGATTTGGGGCTTGGGATTTGGCTCTGGGGCTACGGGCGGAGCCCGACTATTCACGCTCGATACCCAGCTTTTTCATCCGGAATCGCAGGGTGGAGGGATTCAGGCCCAGCCTGGAGGCCGCGCCCCTCGGGCCGCTGATCTTCCAGGCGGCCTCATCCAGGATAGTCAGAATATGCGCCCGCTCGACCGCATCCAGGGTCTGATCATTGCCCGCCGCCCGGCTCGGCGAGCCCACGCCCCGCACGAACTCTTCGGGCAACCGGAGTACGCCATCCTCCTGGTTGGTAATGACAGCGCGCTCCAGGATGTTCTCCAGTTCCCTCACATTGCCGGGCCAGTCATGTTCTCTGAGCTGCCTGACAACGTCTCCCGGAACCTGCTCTATCACCCGTCCGAGGCGTGTGGCAATGCGTGATACCAGTTGTTCGACGAGCAGCGGGATGTCCTCCCTTCGGTCGCGAAGCGGGGGAACGGTGATTGGATACACATTGAGCCGGTAGAAGAGATCCTGCCGGAACGAGCCCTTTTCCACTTCGTGGCTGAGATTGCGGTTGCTCGCCGCGATGACCCTGACATCCGCCTTGATCGTCTGCGAGCCGCCAACCCGCTCAAACTCTCTTTCCTGCAGGACCCGGAGAAGTTTCGCCTGGGTACCCGGAGGCAGTTCGCTCACTTCATCGAGTAGCAGGGAGCCGCCGGCGGCCAATTCAAACCGGCCTTTCCGCTGCCGGTCCGCGCCGGTGAAAGCGCCCCGCTCATGACCAAACAGCTCGCTCTCCACAAGGTGGTCCGGCAGGGCGGCGCAGTTCAACTTGATGAACGGGTGCCCGGCCCTCGAACCGCCGTTGTGAATTGCCTGGGCGACCAGGTCCTTTCCGACTCCGGTTTCCCCCTCGATCAGTACCGTCGCATCGGTGTCCACAACCTGCTCGATTTTCGCCAGGACATACTTCAGGACGTCGCTGTTGCCGACGATCTCCGAATGCTCACCGGCAACCTGTATTTCCTTGCGGAGGTAAAGATTCTCTTCGGCCAGCCGGTCTTTCAACTCGGTCAGTTCCTTCATCGCCCGGTCTCGATCCGCCTCCGCGCTGCGTTGCTCCGTGACATCGGCGCCCAGTGTCAGCAGTCCCTCGACCCGGTCATCCACGTCCCGCAGGCGGACGGAGGTCCACAACATGCGTCGCATGGAGCCGGATTTGGAAGTCATCTCGTGTTCGGCGCTGCGATCCGGATCCTCCAGGAGGGCCTTCTCGACAAGTTGCGCGATGTCCGGGGCACTTTCCGGCGGGACGAGGTCGGCCGCATGTCGTCCCAGCACCTCCTTGCTCGAGTAGCCCGAGACTCTTTCGTAGCACGGGTTCACGTATTGGATTCGACCCGCCGCATCGATGTGAACGGCAGCCAGGGCAATGTTCTCCAGTACCTCTTGCCAGCGGCGGGCATCCATCTCGACCCGTCGCGTGAGAAGGGACGCCCCGACAACGTCCTTCGAGAGTTCTCTCCCCATGACGACAATGATTGCGACGAAGGCAAGACTGATCATGTAGGGGGTTCGGACAATGCCGGCGTCGACCAGCGGCGTGTGGATGCCGGCGGTAATGATAAAAAACGCAATCCCGCCTCCGACCCGGGCTGCCCGCCTCCGGTCCCCGCTCTTCCAAAGCCGCCACGCCGCATCGATCACGTACGCCACGATGATGAGGGTTGCCGCATCGGGAATCCACTTCCATGGATTCACCCGTCCCAGCGGAACCACGTACGTCTCACCCAAAAGACTCTCGATCGTGCTCAACCCGGTTACTTCGGAAAAAACAATGCCGCTTGGCTGCAGGAAATTGACAAACAGGGTAATCACCCAGAGCACCGTGATGGTAAGGGCCAGGGATTTGCGCGCGGTTTGGAAATAAGAGTAGACGAACCAGGTCATGGAAACCAGGAGGACAAACAGTGGAACGTGGTTCCACCGCGTCAACGCGATGACCTCATCGACGGATCCGGCCCGGATCAGAAGAAACTCGATGACTGCCGTCGCCGCCGCTCCCATGGCCATGATGGAAAAGAGAAGATGCCAGATGTCCCGGCGGCGCAAATCATACCAGGCGGAAAGGTTGATGGCTGCAAGGACCAGGCTGGCCGTTGCGGCCGCGGACCACAGAACCGTGAACCAGCTGATTGGCGTCACTGCACCCTCGCTCCCCGCTTTGCATGAATAAAGCCGCCCTGCGCTAGTCTGTTAAGTTCTTCGTTCATCGCAACTTATACTGAAAAGCATTTCGTATGAAGTCCAGTCCCGAATGGCCCTGACGTAAGGGCCGATTCATGATCAATTCATTCTCAGGAACGGCGGGGACCGCCTACTCCAGTGAAACGCAAACACCCTGAAAAGCCCGATCATGCATGAATGGAGCTGGCGGTCCCCGCCGTAAGGAGAATGGGCGGGTCATGAATGGACTTCATGAGCGCGCGAGCTTAAGTGCCATGTAAGTCCAGTCCCGTTTTCAGCATGCCGCTTTCAGGTCGATCAGGACGGCCAGGCTCACCCCCAGGACGGTGTCCACCGGGAACAGATCGGAAAACGGCTCGGATATGAAATCCAGGATGTCCGAAAGTTCGGAGATCAGGTTAGGAATGTGTTGTTTTTTATTGCGCGTGCTCGTGACGTCGTTCACGGTGGATCCAGATTCCTCTGAAAAGGACGAATTGCTGATGTTGTATTCGGTCGGGCTACCAAACAAAGGAGAAAGGACATGAAAGCAAAGCAATGGATAAGCGCACTGGTCTTGACGGTGATGTTCGCCGGGATGACCGCACAGGCACAGACGGACAAACCCAACATCCTCATCATTTGGGGCGATGACATCGGCCAATTCAACGTCAGTGCCTACAACATGGGGATGATGGGCTACAAGACGCCCAACATCGATCGAATCGCCGCCGAAGGCGCCGTGTTTACCGACTGGTACGGCCAGCAGAGCTGTACGGCCGGCCGAGCTGCATTCATTACCGGCCAATCGCCGATGCGCACCGGGTTGACCAAGGTCGGGCTTCCGGGCGCGCCGGAGGGGATGAAGAAAGAAGACCCAACCATCGCGGGGTTGCTCAAGCCGCTCGGCTACGTCACCGGCCAGTTCGGCAAGAACCACCTTGGCGACCGGGACGAGATGCTGCCGAGCAATCACGGGTTCGACGAGTTTTTCGGCAACCTCTACCACCTGAACGCGGAGGAGGAACCAGAGCTCCCCGACTACCCGAAGGACGCGGAATTTAAGGAGAGGTTCGGACCCCGTGGCGTCATCCACAGCTTCGCTGACGGCAGGATTGAAGATACCGGCCCGCTGACCAAGAAACGCATGGAGACGGTGGACATGGAAGTCACCGCCAGGGCGATGGACTTCATGGAACGGGCGGCTGGCGCCGACAAGCCGTTCTTTGTCTGGTGGAACAGCACCCGCATGCACGTCTGGACGCACCTCAAGCCCGAGTCCGAGGGCAAGACCGGTCTGGGTGTTTATCCTGACGGCATGGTCGAGCATGACGGCCATGTGGGCCAGTTGCTCGCCAAGCTGGACGAACTTGGCATCGCGGACAACACCATCGTCATGTATTCCACCGACAACGGAGCCGAAGTGTTCACCTGGCCCGACGGCGGTACGACGATGTTCGCGGGCGAGAAGGCCACGCAGTGGGAGGGCGGCTTCCGGGTGCCGACGGCGATTCGGTGGCCCGGCGTCATCAAGCCCGGCACGGTGATCAACGATATTTGCGCACACGAGGACATGCTGCCCACACTGCTTGCCGCGGTGGGGGACACGACGGTCAAGGAAGATTTGTTGAGTGGAAGGCGGGTCGGGGATATGAACTACAAGGTCCACCTCGACGGCTACAACCTTCTTCCCTTCTTTAAAGGCGAAGAAGACGTGAGCCCACGCAAAGAATTCCTTTACTGGACCGATGACGGCAACGTTGCCGCCCTGCGCTACAACAACTTCAAGATCACATTCCTGAGGCAAAACGCACACGGAATGCACGTCTGGCAAGCGCCCTACGAGCAACTGCGTATGCCGATGGTCGGGAATCTGCGGACCGACCCGTTCGAACGCGCGCATCATGAAGGCATCGGCTACCCCAAATGGCAATTCGAGCACATGTTTGCTTTCGCGCCCGCCGGCGCCTATGTCGGAGAGTGGCTGCAGAGTTTCAAGGAATTCCCGCCGCGCCAGAAACCCGGAAGTTTCAGCCTCGACCGCGTGATGGAAGCCATTACCAAGGGCTCCGGAGACAAGTAAGTGACAAGAGCCGCGGGCTTCAACGTGGATAGGATCATTGCAAGCCTGCAGGCGGCGCGGGCGGCAGGCCGGTAGATGTCTTTGTTATAGAGGCAGGGCCGGAGCGTCCCGCTCGGCCGTGTTGCTTCAACGAGGCACGGCAGGACGCCGTCGCCCTGGCGGGTAGCCGGGGCCGCGGGGTGCCGGAGACAAAGGAGGAGTGATGCGATGCACAACATGCGTGGCGATACTCATTGCGGTCACGCTGTTGCCCGTCGCCACGAGGGCGCAGGAGTCACCGCGCCGCGTCCTCTCCTCGTTGCCCCTCGAGTTCGACTACGACTTTGGCGCCGACAACGGGAACGCGCTGGTCAACCGCTACATGCCGCTCCTGGCCTTTCTCGTGAACGAGGACTGGAGCGTCATCAACATGACTCTCGCCGGATTCGCGGATGCGCCGGGCGGCGTGCCGGGACAACCGGGCAATCCGGAGCCGGTGCCGTCCGACCAGAACGTTTTTGGACTGATGGACACAGCCAACATGACGCTCTTCACCCGGACGCGGTCCTTATTGCACATGGGCGTCGGGCCTGCGGTCACGATACCGACCGCAACCGACGACCGACTCGGCAGCGGCAAGTGGCTACTTGGAGCGTCCCTGCGCCTCGTCTATCGACCCGGCCACTGGAACCTCGGTGCTGTTGCGGCGAATCAGTGGTCCGTCGCGGGAGATGCCGACCGGGCCGCCGTGAACCAATTGATTGTGCGAGGGACGATCCGGCGCAAACTCCCGGGCGACTGGTACTTCGTGTACGCGCCCATCATCACGGCAAACTGGAATGCATCCTCAGGGGAGAAATGGCTCGTACCGGTCGGAGGTGGTTTGGGCAGGAAGCTCACGTTGGGAACGCTGCCGGCGGCGCTCTCCCTGCAAGCCTATTCAAATGTTGTCCGTCCCGACGGCGCGCCCAAAGGGATGGTGCGCGTGGCGTTGGTCGTGCCGGTGCCGAGGATCCGGAGGGGGGCGGGGGAATGACCTGTCTGTGAATGCGAGGAGAGCAAATATGAAAAGAGATCTGTCAGTTATTGCAGCCCTTGGAGTCCTTCTGTCGCCCATGCTTGCCGGGGCCATCAACGTCGGAGAAACGAGCTTCGAAACAACGCACAACCAGGTTCGGCAAGATGTCGACGCGGAGAACCGTTACCACTTCACGCGGCAAGCCACCTATCTCTACACCGATTTCCTGGAGGGTGACGACGCGACGACCCTGGGTATTGAAACCGACGCCGCCTTCGGCATCGGGAACATTCACACCCGCCACATCATGTACCTCGAATTGGCGGACTATCCGAGGATCATACCGGGGAAATACACGAACCCCGATGTGACCGAGCCGGACGCGTTTGAAGAAGAGACCGGCATCACGGACCTCTTGACCGGCTTCTGGTTCAGCAAGAACAAGGAAGAACACCACGCGTTGGAGATCGGTTACGGTCTCGGTCTCCAGTTGCCCACGGCCTCAGATGACAGCCTGGGTACCGGAAAATGGTCGGCCGGTCCAAGCATCGATATCGAGTACAAGAAGGGCAACTTCTTTTGCGGCACCATTCTCATCCAGCTTTGGGATTTTGCCGGTGACGACGACCGCAAAGACGTCAACTCGCTCATCATGAAATACTTCCTCATGTATGACTTGAACAAGCACTGGAAGCTTATTTCGATCCCTTACGGCATCACCTACTACTGGAAAAAGCCGTCGGATGAGGCCCTTTCGATTCCCGTAGGCGGCGGCGTTCAACGCAACCTGCATTGGGGGAAGCAGGAGTTCTCACTGCATCTCCAGGCATTCAAGAATGTCGTCCGGCCCAGTAAGGGATCGGAAGGCGATGTGCGGTTAACCCTGGAGTGGTATTTCTAAGCACAATTCATCATTTCACAGAAGACCGCAAAGACCGCAAAGACCGCAAAGATCGCAAAGTGTGACGGCTCCGCACTGGGGATTGGCCATTTCGCAAGCCATTCTGTCAGCTCTTACGCAGGCTCTGGTCTTGCCTACAGCTTCGGATCCACGGGTAGGGCAGGGCTTGTCGTTTAGACCTGCCCAGGAGCCTGCAAAGAGAAAAGGTAGAGCCTGGTGCGAACTTTTTTCCAGCACTTGGGTCTGTGTAACACACGGCAAGTGCGCCAAGAACTCTCGGCCGCCTCCTTGCGCCTGATGGCGGGTTCCAGCCAAAGTTGAGGGCTCATACCGCATGGATCCACTTCTTTCTCTTCCCAGGCTCAGGGGCAGGTCTAGACGACAAGCCCTGCCCTACCAGCACACCGAGCTGCTTACATTGCGCAGGCTGACATGGCTGAATGGCTCGCGAAATTGCCAAACCCCAGGGCTCCGCAGTGAGTGCCCACGGATGGCAAAGCCGATCCACGGATCCGGGGTTTATGGATCGATGACACAAGCAAAAGCCCACAATCAATAACAATTCTTCGCCCCCTTTGTTACCTTTTGTTCAAAATCCGTTTGTCCCGCGCCTGCGGCAAATACCGTTTGGTTGCGGCTTTTCTGTTTCGTGTCCTTCGCGTGCTTTGTGGTTCAATACTCCGACCGCACACCGTACCCCGTGAATCATGAGAAGGATTGGTAGAATCATCAGCCGGTTGCTCCTTGGGCTCGTGCTGCTGGTAGTTCTGGTTTTCTGCATTTTGCAGACGCCGTTTGCGAAACGGCTTGTGGCGGAGAAGGTTTCTTCCTTTCTCAGCGCAACCGACAGGTTGGGTGTTGAAGTCGACGGCATTACCGGATTCCTTCCGTTTGAGATCGGAGTCGAGCGTGTGGAGATTGCGGATGCCGACGGACCGTGGCTCGAAATTTCCCGAACACATCTGCAATGGAGTCTGCTCCGATTTCTTCGGAAGAATGAACTCTTGCTTGATAATTTGAGCATTGGAAAGGTTATCGTTTCACGGCGTCCCACCCTCGGCGATGCCGGCGGAGAAGGGGATCGCAATACACCTGTCATCCCGCCCGTGTCCCTTCGGCGTCTAAAGATCTCGGAGATCGATGTCGATGCTTCCGTGGTGGGGTTGGCGGGTTCCGCGAGTGTTCTGGGCGACCTGGAGATTTCCGATTCGCTCGAAGTAACGGCGGCGCTGCAAGTGAAGCACCAAATTGCGGATTTTGGGGAATGCGAAGCCCATGTCAATGCGGTTTACGATGGACATGCCGTTGATCTGATCGTTGAGACGTCCCTGCCTGAATTCCCTTTTATCGGTCGATCGGACCTCCTCCTGGCCGGCAATATCGAGGACGGGACCTATCGGTTTGAAGCGGACCTCGACTCGGATGCGTTTCAACTGGCGCGGGTTACGATACGGGGTTCTTCTGAAACTATTGAAGCCACCGGGGCCTTTGACCTGACGGACGAAATTCCACTCACCCTTGACGCAGGGATGCGCATGGATCCCGCGGCACTGGACCAGGGAGTCGAGTTTACCAGGGCGGAGGGAGCCTACGGCAATGTTCCGTACCGATTGACGGCTCCGGTGCAACTGACACTTGCTGAGGACACGGTCCAGGTGGCGCCCCTTCATGCCGAGGTAATGGGGTTCGGTCTCTTTTTATCCGGCGAGGTCTCCCGGACGGAACTGGATATTGCGGCAAACACCCGGTCGATTTCGTTTGATGAGATTCCGGGGCTGGAGAGCTTTGATGGCTGGGCCGAGATATGCGGTACGCTGTCCGGTCCACTGGATTCACCGGAATTATACCTGGTGTCGGATGCGGCGGGAATTCGGGCAGATGAGAGCGGGTTGGATGCGCTTCCCGAGGTGATTGCCGGCGGAGTTGCGCGCATCCGGGGAGGCGAATTGACCGTTGAAGCGGAAGCCTTGTGTGAGGGGCTCGTGACCGTGGCGGCGGATGGTCGCTGGCCTGCCGAGTTTGGAGTCATTCCATTCAAATTCTCCATTCCATTTCGTGATCCGGCGAGTGGATCTCTTCGCGCAAACGTCACCCTCGACGGGATTAATCATCTTCCCCTGTTTGCGGATCAACAGTTCCACGGGAGATTCGTTGCCAACCTGGCGTACGACGGCGCGTCCGATTCAATTGAAGTCACGGGGCCGTTCGGATTTGAAGAGGCACGATACGAGCACCTGGGTTTCGGAATGCGCCTCACGGATATTACTGCAGCCTTCGACGTCGACGGCAGTACGCTGCTGTTAACGGACGCAAGTGCCTCGGCAGGCAAGGACGGTTCGGTTTCCGCAGCGGGTAGTATGTCACTGTCTCCAAATGGGGATCACTCCGTCAAATTGGACCTGGAGCTACTCAACGCGCCGCTGCTGCAATTGGATGAGCTTCGGACCCGTTTTACAGGTCATGTTCAGCTGGAGCGAAATCGGACGGAAGGATTGAGGATGGACGGAGACCTGAAAGTGACGGAGGGGATGTTGCTCCTGGACCAGTTGGGTGTAGCGCCGACCCCGGCGCTCGAGGTGGTCGAAGTGGGCGGGGACGTTGCGCCGGCCGCGAAGGACCCCGACGGGGAGGAGGTCCGATCATCGCTGCCGATCGCGGGGGATATTGAAGTCCAGGTGCCCGGTCCGTTTGTCGTGCGAAGCGGGATGATCGACTCGTCCTGGTTTGGGCAACTATCATTGACGCGCCGCGAGCTTGGATGGAGGGTAACCGGAGAGCTTCACGTGCGCAGAGGAACGCTCACTTTCCTGGGGCGCCCGTTTCGACTGAACCGCGGATCCCTGTTCCTTCACGGGGGGGTACCGGTGAGGCCGACACTGGACGTGGTAGCGGAGCACTCCCGTGCGGACCTGACCGCGGAGATCCGGATGCATGGGCTTTTGAGCAATCCCCGCTTTGAACTTAGGTCGGTTCCGGAGTTTCCCCAGGACGAGATCATCTCCAGGATTCTGTTCGGGAAATCGACGTCGACGATTACGGCCCTGCAGGCGGCCCAACTCGGCATGGCGGTCGCGTCCATGGACGGTTCCAGAAGCGGATCATCTTTCACGGATAGAATCAGTGATTCCCTCGGCGTCGATACGGTTGAATTCCGCGAAGCGGGCACCGAGGGGGCGGGGGGCGCGGCGCAGCTGGTGGCGGGAAAATACTTTTCCGAGGACCTCTACGTTGAATTCAACCAGTCGCTGAACACGCGGGGCGGTTCCGTCCGGGTGCAATTCGAAATTACGCCGAATTTCTCTGTCGAGACCGAAACGGGTTCCCGTATGCGACCCGGGATTGGACTGAACTGGAAAATGGATTATTGACAATACCTTGACAGAATGTGCGGAGTTGCCTATTCTGCGGGCACCATTCTGGGACCTTAGATATAAGGACAAGGAACACGACCATGAAGCCCTGCCTCACGACCCGACTGATTGTTTCATTGATTGCCGCCCCTATGTTCCTGCTACCTGCTGCCGGCGCTATTGAAGAAGGGGATTCCAAGGACAGTGTAATCGAGAGTCTTGGCGAACCGCTGGGAGCGCTGAATGCGGGGGGACTGGAAGTACTCCAGTACAAGCTCGGAACCGTCGAACTTCAAGACGGTATCGTGGCCTCGTCCGATCTGATCACAGAAGAGGTCTTTGATCTACGCCAGGCTGCGAATGAAAAGAGGATGGCAGAAGAGAAGAGACGTGCCGAGGAAGCCAGGGAGCAGCGCATTGCTGACGGGACCGCTGAACTGAAGCGAATTGAAGAAGACGAGTCTTTCGCATCGAAGCCGGCATCGGAGCGCCTGAAGTACTGGCAGAGTTTTCGCGGGAAATATCCCGAAGTCAATGTCTCGTCGCAATTAAGCGCGGCCCAGTCCGAAGTCAGGGGCGAAGAGGCACGGATGGCGGAGTTGAAAGTGAAGTACGAGGAAGGTATGCAATGGCCTTCGTTCAGACCGTCCAAACGCAAGTTGAGAAAGTTCCGTCGCGGCCGCTCACGCACCTGGACGGAGGAGCGGTCCAACCAGTTGAAGGAAGAGCTGCTCGGCGAAGGCCCCGACTGATATTGGCATCCGGAACTTCGTTCCCTTCTGTTCAAATCCCGTACATTGCGGCGCTCAAAACGTGGCCCAGTCACTCAACTCCGGACTCCAGAAAATTCCCTGGAATCCGAACTTGACCCCGGGAATATCCTGCCAGTCGTCGATGTTGCGAAACATCAATTCGGGAGCGACGACAAAAAAGAGCCAATCGCGCCACATGGGAATTTTTACCGGAACGGTAATTCTGTAGAGATCGATCACGCCGCTTCCGCTCTTGTGTCCGAACACACTGACGCGAATACCCGCTCCCATTGCGATATCCCGCCCCCCCGCCCGCCGCTCGAATTTCACCTGGCGTATCATCTTTCTCGCATACATGAAAAAGAACGATTGTTCCCATTCCACACCAAAAGTATCTTCTGCCCACTTGCCGGCGGTGGAGGATCGAAATACAGTTCGGCCGTTCCACTTGTCCAGCGTGAGCGTGCTCAACGTTCCGAATCCGTCGTCGCTTTCCCAGTAAAACTTCTGAAGCGGATAGACCTGAAGCCCTTTCCATTCTTTCGCCCACTGAAACTTTGTTTCCGCAAAAACTTCCGGGGGCGTCTTGATTTTCAGGCCGATGCTGGGAATGAAGGGACCGATTTTTCGCCGGAACCCGATTTGCCCGTCCCCGGACCGCTCGGATGCGTCGATTCCTGGCAGTTGATCAACCGAGTCCGAGGTCACATAGAACTGAAATTTGTTCTCGAGATTGGGTAAATTTACGCTGATGTTGAAATCAGGTTCGATCGTCCACTCGGGCCCACCGGCTTCGTCCCGGTAGCGAATCTCCATCGCGATATCGAATCGCGATATCGGGATTGGATGTCTCTCTTCGGACTCCTTCACGAAATAGGTGTCCGCCCAGGCGACGGACCGCTGGGTGATCAGAAAGATCCAGTCATGCGCCCAGTCCATGTGATCGTACGTGTTGGTATATGCGGAGAAGGGGGGCAATTCCGTGGGCAGATCATCGATGAACATTTCGTACTCGTCATCAATGTATAGAGGTTCATGGCTCCAGAGCTGACGCCAGTGGCCGGTGTGAACATTGGACGTTTGGACATCATCATCGGCGTATGTCGTGCCGGTGACGCTGACCAAAACACAGGCCGTCAGAAGCGACCACCTCATACATCTCAACTCCTTCATTGCAGAACGACCTCCTCTGCCCGGGAACCATTCCAAAATTCACTCTCCCGTGCAAAGATTATTCAACGCCGAACACCGCGAATGGATGCGGGTGGAAATGGAACTCGTGATCGCTCGTCTCAAGATCGAGTCTTCGGAGGATATTGACTGGTAATGAACGACCCGGGAGGCTATGCTGCCTCCCGGTTGATGAACTTGCATTGAGATTCCGGTAGCGATGATAAAAATTCCTTCTTCCGCGGGGCAAAGGTCTGCGACTGATTCGAGCATTTTCAAAAGCTCCATTCGCAACACGACTCTTTTCTTTCGCAAACAGCTTTGGATCTGGCCCATTGTGGCAGCAATTTCTTTGGCGATCGTGGCCTGGTCTGTCCGGGGCATCGTCGAGGACGCGGTCAAGAGCACCATCGCGGAGTCACTGCGGACGATCCTGGAAGCGGATGTGACCGCGCTGACCATCTGGCTGGAATCCCAGGTGTCCAATGCAGATGCCATCGCGTCGGATCCGGAACTTTCCGGGCTGGTGAGGGAGTTACATGGGGCGGCGACGCAGCCCGGTTTCGATCCGTTGTCATTGAACCAGGCGCCCGCCCTGGAAGAGCTTCGGCTTCGCATGAAGCCGTGGATGGAGGCGCAAGGGTACAACGGCTTCGTGGTGGTAAGTATGGAAAGCCTCGTACTTGCCGCAATGCGCGACGGTGTCGTGGGTACATTGGACTTGCCCCTGCCCGAGGGATTGATCGACGGAATGCGCGCCGGAGAGTCAATGGTCACCCGGCCTTTCGCCAGTTCGATGTTGCTGGAAGCGGAAGACGGGGAGAAGAGGGTGGGGCAGCCTACCATGTTTGCAGTGTCTCCGGTACGCAACGAATCCGGGGACGTCATAGCCGCGTTTGGTCTGCGAATTCGCCCTGAAGAGGATTTTACCCGGATCCTGCAGGTCGCTCGCGCCGGACAGAGCGGGGAGACCTACGCGTTCGACGGGAGCGGACTGCTCATTTCGATGAGCCGGTTTGATGAGCAGTTGAAGGAAATCGGTTTGCTCCTGGACCGCGAAGACAGCCGCTCCATTCTGAATATTCAGATCCGGGATCCGCAAGTGAACATGACTTTGGGAAAGCGGCCGCAGATTCGCCGGCCTCAGCAGCCGCTCACCCGGATGGCACTCGCCGCGATTCAGGGCGAAACCAATGTTGATGTCGAGGGGTACAACGACTACCGAGGCGTACCGGTGATCGGGGCCTGGACGTGGCTCGAAAATTACGGTTTCGGAGTCACCACCGAAGTCGACGTAACCGAGGCGTACCGGCCCCTCTACATCCTCCGGTATACCTTCTGGGCCTTGTTCGGCCTGCTGGCGGCGGCGGCTCTTGCGATTTTCGGATTTACCGTAGTGGTGGCTCGATTGAACCGCGCCGCGCGCAAGGCCGCAAAAAAGGTCGAACAATTGGGTCAATATTCCCTGCAGGAAAAGATCGGGGCAGGAGGCATGGGATCCGTGTATCGGGGCAACCACTCCATGCTGCGGCATCCCACCGCGATCAAACTTCTGGATCCGGAAAAGACAACCGACCACACCATCGCCCGTTTTGAGCGCGAGGTGCAGCTTACCAGCCAGTTGACGCACCCCAATACCATTGCCGTGTATGACTTTGGCCGAACCCCGGAGGGTATGTTCTACTACGCCATGGAATTCCTGGACGGCGTGAACCTGGAATCGTTTATCTGGAAACACGGACCACAGCCCGAAGGAAGGGTCATACACATCCTCAGGCAGGTATGTGGTTCGCTTGGCGAAGCGCATGACATCGGCCTGATCCACCGGGACGTCAAACCCTCCAACATCATTCTGAACCGGCGGGGGGGCTTGTACGATGTGGTAAAGCTCCTGGACTTTGGATTGGTAAAGGCGTCGGACGCGGAACATGACGCCTCCCTGACAGTCGCCGGCGCTTTGACCGGGACGCCTCACTACATGTCACCCGAAAGCGTGCAGAATCCCTCGGCGGTTGATGCCCGCAGCGACCTCTATGCCGTGGGCGCCGTTGGATATTTTCTCCTGACCGGGAAGCACCTTTTTACCGGCGAGACGATCATGGAGATCTGCATGGGCCACGTGGAGAAAACTCCTGTTCCGCCCTCCGAGCGCCTTGGCTCGCCGATATCCGAAGACCTGGAGCAGCTCATCCTGAAATGTCTGGCGAAGAATCCCGACGACCGACCCGCGACCGCGGTTGAGTTGGAGGAGGAGCTGGCTCGATGCTCATCCGCCGGTTACTGGCCGGTTTCCTCCGCCCGTGCATGGTGGATAGAGCAGGATGAGAAGAATTCGGTCAGCGATGCGACCGTAGCGATGTGATTGGTATTGATATGCGGAAGACAAATCAGTTTGATAATCGACGGAATGAAAACACGATATTGAGGTACCGATGCAGTTATTGAGAATAGAGACGATCATTGTCCTGACGGGACTTTTGTCGGCAGGCACGGCAACCACGCTTCATGCCCAATCGCGAGCGCGCGCGAATCCGACCGCGGCCCGGCATTTGAATACACAGCGCGCTCTCCCTTCGAACTACGGCTCCCTGAATCGGTCTGCGCCCACCACCAGCTATTCATACGAGGGAAACGCGGGAACCGTGAACTACCAGCGGCAGGCCGATGGCAGCATGGTAAATGTAGTGACCACGCCGGCGGGGCAGGTTGGAGTCAGTGGAAATACCGCCGATGGCGAAAAATTTCGCGGTAGCAGCGGCGTGAACGCGGTCCGGCAGGTGCCGCAGACCAAGCCGATGCCGCGGGATGGGACTCAACCCCGCGCAGAGTTGAATCAGACCACCGCTCCGCAGCGTCCCGGCCGGGTCGAGTCGGTCGCGAATGTCAACATGGCCGGGGGCGGAGATGCCGCCGTCATCAAGACGGAGAATGGAAACGTCTATCTCCGCGAGCGGAACGACGGCCGTGCCATGGTACGGGACCTGGATGACGACTACCGTCAGATCAACATCGGCGGCTCAGACTATTATTACCGGAATCATCGGTACTACTGGCCGTATTACTACGGGGGTAGTGTTTACTATCACGAAGTGTATCCGCCGGAAGGCGCGACGGAAGAGGAACTTCCGGATGGCGCCACCCAGACGATGGTCCGGGGCAACGAATACTACGTGTATGACGACGTCTACTATCGCTCCGAGGGAGACCAGTACGTCGTCGAAGCCCCAGCCAGCGGACCGGGCAAATTCAAGCCACCCCCCCCGGAGCCGGTTGATCCCATCGAATTGCTGACCGCGATGAGTTCTCACCTGGCCGAACACGACACGTTCTCGGTAAGCACCACCGAGTTCTACGATTCCCCCCGCGGAGACGGCACCTACAAGGCCGTCATGCCGCAGCGGCAGATCACCGCCAGGCGGCCGGACCGCATGACCGCGACTCGAAGAGACGGTTTCGACACGCGAAAATTCTGGTATGATGGGAAGAGCGCGACGTTTCTGGATGAAAGCAAGAAGGTCTATTCGACGATCGATGCTCCCGATTCGATTCCCGGAATGCTGGAGATGCTGCGGGATGACTACGGGGTGACGCTGCCATTGGCTGATTTTCTGCGCCATGATTTTGTTGAAACGCTTCAGCCACTCCTCATGAAGGCGAGCTACAACGGATGGGAGAATGTCGTCGGACACGATAGCCATCGCCTGGTTCTCGAGACGGCCGAAGTAAAAGGCAGGATCTGGATTGATGCGAATCCGGAGGCGCCCCTGCTCAGGCGCGTGTCATTGCACTATTTCACCTATCCCGGGAATCCGGAGTACACGGTGACTCTCAACAAGTGGGAACTCGGGGAGTTTGCCGGCGACGCCCTTTTCGCCTTTTCCGCCCCCAAAGGCACGAAGAAGATCGAAATGATTCCGCTCCTCCCGGGAAGTCCGAAAGACGAGGTACAATAAGAGTCACCCCGGCCGTGAAGCCTGCATCGCAACAGGTCGATGATCCGGGCTATCGCACTGCCGGAATGGTGAGGTTCCCGGACAATGTGGTCATGAAATCGCCGCTCGCCGGTAGATTTGCACAGGGATCGAATATTGCGATGGAGATCCCGATCTGCCGAAGACCTTCTACGGTAGCTTCCGCCGGGAGCGCTTCCCAGATCATCCAGTCCGCTCCCGTCTCTTTCCTGATTCTCTCCACCTCGCCCCACATCTTCCGGCTTGGAGTTTCATCCGGACTCCAATTCACGCTGGTGCCCTTGAGTTCGTAAGCTCGTGCGAAGTACTGGTAGACGGGACGGGAAAAAATCACAGGCCCATGGTATCGATCTGCGATCGCCGCGCGGGTTTTCGAATTCAAGAGCCCCAGGTCCGCCGCCAGTTCGTCGGCATTGGTGCGAAAGAATTCCGACTTGCCCGGCCACGCTTTCGAAAAGGCCGTTTCAACTGCCCGTGCCTGGATTGCCGCCATGCCGGGGTCAAGCCACGTCGTGGACGCAAATTCTCCGTGCACATGATCTCCTGCCGGTCCGTGGACATGGGTCGTTTCGCCTTGAATCGCGATGTAATGATCTTCAGCCGCTTTCGAAGTGTTGACGATCTTCGAGGCGGGAAGCGACACGGTGGTAGTCCAGCCTGCGTATCCTGCGCCGTTGATTAGAATAAGATCCGCATCCTGGAATACCCCGATTTGTTCGGCGGAAGGAGCCCAGTGCGCAGGGTCTACATCGGCCGGAACGGGAAAGAGAACTTCAACTTCCCTCCCGCCGATTCTCTGCGCAAAATATTGAAGCGGATAATTTACCACGCAGACGGTAGGGATGCGCGAAGCGTTCAAAGACTCGGTCGTGTTTGACGTTCTGGAATCCGAGCAGGAAGTGATCGTGAGCGGGATCGTCAGAATGATAGCGGCTGGAATTCGCATCAATTGAACCGGGTGGGTACGGACATTTCCCCGGATTCATATATCAAATCCATACCGTGGGAAAGCCTAGAACAGGATGAATTGAAAGATTCGAAATCCGAATTGCGCGGTGAGCGCCGTCATGGCGCATGCGAGGATTGCGCTGGTCAGGAGCACCATCGCAATTTCGCCGGCGATGAGGCCTCGAATTCGAAGGGTCGATCCCCCGATTCGATGCAAGGTTCGAAGTTCTCCCGCCCGCAGGCGCGCGGAAAGCAGAAATACCAGGCCTGCGGTGGCAATGGTTGCGGCGCCAATGATGAACGCAGCCGCCACGGCGTAATGCTCGACGGTCAACACCGTTTCCAGCAGCGAATTCATGATCGAAGTCGGCGAGACAATCTGAACCTGCTCCTCCCCGCCGAGATAGCGGCCCTGGAGCATGGTTCCCGACTTCGGGGAGTAGGGCACTGCGATGACCGCAGTGAGCGGAAATTCAATTTGATTTCCGTGGAAGTGAAAGGAGTCCGCATTGGATTCCGTAATCTCGTTGAATTGGACAATCGATGAATTGGCGACAATTGTGTTGCCCTCGGTTTTCAGTACCGCCGCCGAGGCACTCGGATCGGCCAGGTCCTGGTGACCGTGAGCCAGCCCTTCGATGACCCAGGTGGTCTTTACATCCACGAAAACCGCCGAATCATCGGGAGTTCCCGCGGGTTCCAGGATTCCCGCCACGGGCATTTTTAACGGGTATACGCCGGCCAGATCGAACACGCTTTCGGGCGATGAGACAACCGAGTCCCCCGGTTTCAGATTCAGATCTTGGGCCATCTTGGAGCCGATGACGCACTCCCCCAGCATCACCATGTTCCTCCCCGATGCCAGGCGGAGACCACGGACCTCAAAGTAGTCCAGAGAGGTGCCTACGATCGGATTCTTGTGCGATCGAAAGCGGGTGTAGAGTGGAACCGGTACCGCGAGATCCGAGTCGAGCACCCGTTGAAATTCTTCGTATTTCATCTGCGTGGGCGTATCCGTGGCAAAGTAGAGGGAATTCAATACCAGTTCCAGCGGACTTCCCTTTGCCCCCACCAGCAGGGGAGTCGCCTCTGCGCGCGCGGTCAATTCCCCCGCGCTCTGACGGACGAGAACTCGCAGCGCAAAAGGCAGGTAGAGGATCAACGTGATGCTTGCCACCACCAGCCCGGTTTTCACCTTGTGGTACACCAGGTAGCGCCAGATCAGGTAGAGGGTTTCAATCATGAAACGCAGCCGAGTCCACGGTCCGGTCGAAGCTGTTCAAAATGGATTGATCATGCGTGACGGTCAGGAGGGTCGCCTGGTTCTGCTTCGCATAGTCGAAGAGCAGGTCGAGCACGCGGGTTTTACTCTTCGGATCCAGGTTCCCGGTAGGCTCATCGGTGAGGAGAATGTCCGGTTTTGGCAGTAGCGCCCGGCAGACGGCAACTCGCTGGCGTTCTCCCTGCGAGAGACGCCGTACGTTCCGAAGAATCTTTCCGCCCAGCCCCACTTCGCCTGCGATGCTGCGGGCTCGTTCCCTGGTTTCCGGAGAGAGTTGAAGGGCGGCGCTGATCCGATAGGGCAGGGTGATGTTGTCGAGCACCGAAAGGTGCGGAACCAGTTCGAACTCCTGAAAAACAAGTCCCATTCGCCGGATGCGGAATTCCCGAACCCGCTTGTCGCTCAATGTCGGCAGGGAGGTCCCGTCCACGTCTACGTTGCCGGCATCCACCGGGAGTATACCGGCAATCAAGTTCAACAGGGTGGTCTTGCCGGTTCCGCTGGGCCCGATGATCGCCACCGACTCCCCGCGTGCGACCGAGAAATCGTCGATGTGCAGTGAGAAATCACCACGGCCGTAGGAGAAGGATATGCTGGAGAGATGGATCATCGGATGGTTGTACCGTGAATGGAAGATTCAGTGAAGTCTCCGTGTTGTTGTATGGTTGTTCAGGTCGTCGTCCGCGGATCATCCCGAACTTGGACATTCGAAATTGAGCATTCGATATTCAATATTCGGCGAGCACCGGAACGGAAA
>Ga0315336_1002196_pt1 | contig 31359 bp, 20 predicted proteins | sample ASW5metaG_FD_204512 | JGI IMG/M metagenome (GOLD analysis project Ga0315336, IMG submission 204512) | Ammonia-oxidizing marine archaeal communities from Monterey Bay, California, United States - ASW #5 | ecosystem: Environmental > Aquatic > Marine > Intertidal zone | place: USA: California...
ACTAATTCGCGCGGCTATACATAACACGGCCACCTACTATTGTGTGCGCCACCTCGGTTGAAGAAATTTCGTCCTCAGGAATAGTCATGACATCTTTCGACAACACAGTTATGTCCGCGAGCTTTCCGACAGTTAGTGATCCTTTGAGGTCTTCCTCAAAGGCTGCAAATGCTGCATTAATTGTGTAGGTCTTGAGAGCTTCCAATCGGCTAAGACGCTGTTCAGGGAAGAAGACAGATCCATCCGCTAATCTGCGGGACACTGTGGCGTAATAGCTAGCAATAGGACTGACATCCTCGACCGGAGCATCCGTGCCATTGGCAACGACGGCGCCTGTCTCTATTAAACTTTTCCAAACATAAGCTCCTTCCGCGGCGCGCTGCTCACCGAGGCGCGCCACTACGTACGGTCCATCGGACGTGCTATGCACACCTTGCATCGATGCTATTACACCGAGCTCGGCAAAACGTGGAATGTCGTCCGGATGCAGATGCTGAGTGTGTTCGTCCCGCCAACGGAGACCCGTTTTATCGGGGTTGGCTTCGAAAGTGCGCTGGTAGAGATCGAGCGTCTCGCGATTCGCGCGATCTCCAATGGCATGCACACAAAGTTGGAAGTCGTTATCAATTGCCCAAGCAGCCGTTTCACTAATTGATTCCGGTGTCGTGGTGTTCAAACCCGTACTCTCCGGTGAATCACTGTACGGTTCCAGTAACCAAGCTCCGCGCGAGCCCAACGCCCCATCAATAGAACGTTTGATTGCGCGCACTGTCAAACGGTTGTCGCCGTAGCCAATCATGCGGTAATCCTTACCACGTGCGGCCAAGGCTTCGTTCGATTCGCGCAGCATCACCCAAAGCCGGATCCCGAGACTGCCATCATCAACCATATTTTTCAAAAGGTCGACGGTCTCGAATGAAGATCCAGCATCCTGAAAACTGGTAATGCCCTTGGCTAGGGCTTCTTGCACAGCGAGTTCGGCCTGTCGGCGCGGGTCCGGTGGGGTTGCATCAGCTGACGCGCCTCTCAACAACCGAGAGGCTGTCTCGCGAAACACCCCAATCGGATTTCCAGTAGCATCGCGGAGAATCTCGCCGCCGTCTGGATTTGGTGTGGCGGACGTAATACCTGACATTTCCATCGCTCGCGCGTTTGCAAAAGTTGCGTGACCGCTGGCATGAGTCAGCAAGACAGGATTATTGGGGGAAACCTCACTGAGCTGATCGTGCAACGGAAACCCTTCAACGTTACGCTCCGGAAGCGGATTCCATTTTTCCTGGTGCCATCCACGACCTCGGATAAGCTGTCCTGGTTGAGCCTCTTCAACAGCGGCTGCCACCATTTCGACGATCTCTTCCCAATTCTGTACATCCATCAGGTTTAATTGCATTTGCGCATTGCCGACTCCAAGAAAGTGGCCATGGCTTTCAATAAAGCCTGGAATAGCCAGCTGGCCCTCAAGATCGATGACCTCGGTTGTCTCACCGATATACGCGTCGACCTCCTCATTAGTACCAACTACAACTATTTGATCTCCACGAATCCCCAACGCTTGCACTTCTGGGTGTAATTCGTCGACCGTGATAATTTTTCCGTTATGTAATACGACGTCAACTGGTTCGATACTGGACCCGCAGCCAACAATGAGCACGCCCATTGCAATTAACCAAAAGCTAAAGAAACCGTCTCGTGTTTTTGCCGCTACCATTGTGATCCTCCGGCCTAGAATTTAGGTTCTTCACAGAGAGTATGTGAGCCACCCCGCAGAATGCAACTACAGCCTTGCTTCCAGGGCTGTCGAGTGTATGCTCATGCTATTCCCTTCAAGAAATGGGTAAATATATGAACCGACGAAAATTCGTGTCACTCGCAGGTCTGGCAACTGGCGTAATGTCGCTCCAGGGATGCAATGTTAACCAAACACTGGCACCTACGAACAGCGATGCGCCACGACGTCGAGCTCGTATGACGGTTGGCACCCAACGAGCACCGACGAATGACACAATGTTGATGTACTTTCGTCGACACGGCGTTGAACATATCTGTGGGTATCCCAACGAAGATGGTTGGACAGAAGCACGACTGCGCCAACTTCGGGAACAATGTGAATCACATGGCATCGGGTTGGACATGGTCCAGTTTCCATTTATGTCCTCATCTCATGTTGATCGAAGTGAACGTAAGGCAATCATGTTGGGCCAAGAGCCCAACCGCCAAGAGGAAATTGACCAAGCGTGTGAGATTATTCGACAGTGTGCGGCGGCCGGCATTCCAGCCATTAAGTACAACTTGTCCCTGCTGGGAGTACTCCGCACCTCGCCGACACCAGGACGTGGCGGCACGAGTTATAGCACATGGCGATTGAAGGACGCCGATCCGAATATCAGAACACGGGCAGGTCAAATCTCGTCCGAGGAAATATGGGAACACATCACGCATTTTCTTGAGCAAGTTGTCCCCGTTGCGGAAGAATTCAAGGTTCGCCTAGCCTGCCACCCGCACGATCCGGGTGTCCCGCCCGAAGGATTTCACGGCATCGCCAGAGTACTCGGCACAGTTGAGGGTCTTAAGCGATTCGTTGAAATCAAAGAAAGCCCTCATCATGGTCTCAATCTATGTTTGGGAACCACCGCTGAAATGCTTCAAGCGCCAACTGAAGAGATTCACGAGGTTATCCGCTACTTTGGATCACGGCATAAGATTTTTAACATTCACTTCAGAAACATTCGTGGAAGGCGCGATGACTTCCAGGAGGTTTTCCCGGATGAAGGCGACATGGACATGCTGCGAATCATGATGACCCTCAAAGAAGTTGATTATCCTTACATGGTGATGCCCGACCACATGCCGCGTCATCCCGATGACCCAAATGGGCGTCAGGCTTTCGCATTCGGGTACGGTTACATCAAGGGATTAATTCAAGCAGTAGATGCTTTAGGCTAGCACGTGAAACTCCAAGTTGTGCTCATCATTTCTCATAGGAATACACCATGAGATTCCGGATACTTCTTCTCTGGCAACTCATAGTGCTACTGCATATCAGTCTGCTATCTACCAACCTAGTCGCGGCACAAGAGCGCCTCAGCTTTGCCGACCGTGATGAAGCATTTCGACTGGATGCCCTTGTGGACAGCGTAGCTGATGGAGACCTTCCGGGCGGTGACGCTTGGCTGAAATGGAGTCATCATGTTTTTCGAACGATGGACGGGTTAATCTACGTACCGTTTACACTAGTTATCGAAGAAGCGCCTGATGCCTTTGCATCAATTAGCATGTACGTCCGAGTGGCCAATCTTGGTGAAACCTCGCGGGCCGGCAGAGAACGCAGTAGACGCCGCAACTACACCGAGTTCGAGCCTGGAGAAGTACCCGTCTTTGTCCCCGAACGTGCCACAAATGCCCTAACTCCTGAGACAACTCAGCTTGCTGGTGAACACTCCGCGGTTTTGAGACTCGCCCATGATCAGGCTGTTTACGACGAGAGTCGCTATCCGTTTGAAAATATTCATTTCATAGATTTCCGGTCGGCGGATGCTGCAGAGCCTTACCGGGTGCAACGGGCGGTCACTGTCCCACCGGGCGACTACGACGTGTATGTGGCTGTTCGTGAGTATCGCCGGTCAGGACAACAATCTGCCAAGCCAAAAGTCGCCGTCATGAAACGATCTCTAAGGGTGCCGGCCTTTTCCACGACCGCGCTCGATACGAGCAGTATTGTGATCGCCAAGGACATCCTTCAACTTCCGAGTCCATTCAATAGTACTGATCAAAGCAATCATCCGTACGCATTCGGTATTGCAGAAATCGTACCGCTGGAACACCACTTCCTGAGTGGTGATGACAACTTATCGGTTGTATTTTTTGTGTATAATGCGGCGCTTGACGCGCATCGCAAACCAAACATCACGGTCGAATATCGATTTTACGAACAAGCTGCCGTTTCGGAAGTGTTTTTCAGCCAAACAGCACCGGTTGAATTTAACTCGTCAACGTTACCCGACCAGTTCGACTTCCAGGCCCTGGATAACCAACTGTTCGTATCGCAAACTGTCGCCTTGCAGTCATTTTCACAGGGAGCTTATCGGTTGGAAATTATTGTGACCGATAACATCACGTCGCGTCAGAACGTCAAGAACGTTCGGTTCGTCGTAACGCCACCACACAATCGTCAGCCCTAACTTCGTTGCCGCTTGGGTCTCGAAGAGCGGCTCCGACCCTCACGACCACGATCTTTCATCTCCTTAGCACGACGAGGACGACCCACGTTGGGCTTAACCTTTATCGAAACTGGTGGCGGTTGACCTGCCTGGGGAACCGGAGCGTGCAACGTTTGCTGATAGTAGTCATCTAGAAGCATCGCAATGAGGGCTGATTCGTCTTCGTTTTCTGCCAAACTTCTTCCTAAGGTGACAAACCGCTGACTGCGCTCGGTTTTCAATTTGTCACGGTTGCGTAAGCGTGCCTCCAACAGTGTTGTGACACGCTCTGCAACAACTGCCTCAACGTCCGCGACGGATGGTTCTCGCCGTTCTTGCATGTCGATTTCATAACTCTTGGCAATACGATCGAGCGTGAATCGCTCTAGTTCGCTGACCAGTGACAGCGCGACCCCCGTTGCGCCGGCTCGCCCGGTCCGCCCAGCCCGGTGAATGTACCCTTCGATATCTTCAGGAGGCTCGTACTGAATTACGTGGGAAAGATTCGGAATGTCGAGTCCGCGAGCCGCAACATCAGTTGCTACGAGAAACCGCAGCGTTCCTTGCCGTACTCGTTCCAATACTGCTTCACGCTCTTTCTGTGAGCGATCAGCGCTTAACTCGTCCGCGTCGTAACCAAATTGCTGTAGCACAACGGTCACATAGCGCACCCGGGACTTCGTATTACAAAAAATAAGTGCTGAGGTCGGATTTTCAATCTCGATAATCCGAACCAATGTGCGATCTTTTTCCATCCCGGGTACGGTGTAAAACGCGTGCTCAGTGTCGGTGACGTGCACATGATCTTGGCTGAGTGTGAGGAATTCCGGCGTGCGAATGAACTCCCGTGCGATCCGCTGAATAAAATCTGGAAATGTCGCCGAAAACATGCTGGTGTGCAACTTGCGACCCGGTAGATGTCGCTGGATCTGCTTCATGTCTGGATAGAAGCCCATTGACAACATCCGATCAGCTTCATCGAAGATCAACATTTCAAGATGATCCAGAGAGAGCGTCCGCTTTAACAGATGATCGAGGATGCGCCCCGGTGTGCCGACCACGATGTGTGCACCCTCGCGCAAGGCATCAATTTGCGCCCCATACCCCACACCTCCGTAGATCACGGCGTGCCGAAGTCCAACCTCGCCACAAAGTGTCTCGGCCTCCTGCCATACCTGTCGCGCCAGTTCACGCGTGGGCACGAGGATCAGCGCCTGACAGGTCGGCACTGCTGGATCGAGGCGTTCCACCATCGGCAGCAAAAAGGCCCCGGTCTTGCCGCTGCCGGTACGCGCCTGGATCAACATGTCGCGGCGGGCCAACAGATAAGGAATCGCTCGAGACTGCACCGGCATCAGCTTGGTCCAGCCAGCCAGTTTCACCGCGGCGCGTATGCGATCGGGTAAATCCTGAAGCGCCGCTTCAGGCAACGGATTTTTGGGTTCGCCGACAGGCGAGCTTGGTGTATTCAAAAGAGACTCAAATGTATGAGGACACGAATCTTGAATTGTATCCTGAATGTTCCACGAGCTGTGAAACTCCTCGTCCTGTGTTCTGACCGCAGACTGATTAACTGCGTTCACCCTAATTGATAATCGTACCTGTGGGATCGATGTCTGGGGTTAGGCTACCGGTCGGCCGAAGATACAAAATCCGTCCAAGGCGTTCATCGGCGCTAGTCCACTGATACGGCCAAGGCCCCATAATGCCTGGTTGTGGCATGTTGTTAGATCCATCCGGGTGACGAAAACCCACTGCATGGGCGACTTCGTGCAGGTGAATAGTCTGATCGGTATAGACGTTTGCACCGTAATCGATATGTATTTTGTTGTTCGGGTCGCCACTCGCACCGGCATTATTTTCACCATAGAGACCTGTTACATATGCAAAACTAATGGTACCTACCGTCGTGCCCCAATCGTTATGGGTTAAAGTGGTGCCGACTGAGTGCGTCTTCGTTGTAATCGGCGACCCGCTGAGTGCGCTCCCCGTCAGTTGTCCCATCTTGGCAATGGAGTTTCGAACGTTGGTCTCAAAAATTGTAGGGGCTGTGCCTTTCGCTTGATATTTGATACACGCTTCGCCGTTTGAGTTTGTCTCTAGGCAGGTAAATTCCTGGGTCCAGATTTCAAAAGTGGGTTGCGAGGTCCAGCGTTTGGTCCCCTTTTGTCCTTTTTCACGGAACAGGTGGTCAAAAAGCGTAAGGTTAAAGCCGTCCCCGTTCGGAATCAACTGTAAATTGACAACGCTCGTGCCTGTCATAGACACCGAGGATTGCCGCGTGTAATACCCAGAGGCGCTCGCTGAGAAACTCTGCGTGCTACTCGCCGTGATCGTCAAACTGTAGGCGCCATCTGCACCGCTAGTGGCTGTTTCACCTCCAACCTCTATTACGCCTCCACTAATAGTCGCGCCAGTAATGATATTAGTCACGGTGCCGGTGAGTGTGAGGGTCGTGGCCGTCGGTGTCGACGTTTGCTGTCCAGTGGGGGTAGCCGTCGGGGCGGTAGGCGAACTGCCGCCGCCACCACAAGCCGTGGCCAGAATAAGCGACAGCAGCAAAATAGTGCGTGGGAAATCACGAGAAGGCATCGGCGTTTTCGGGTTTATTGCAGACCTGAATACATTATGCAACCAGTGGCACTTCTGGGCTGGCTGGGCGTGGATTAAGTGTCATGGGCGTTGCACCTCAGCGTGATCTAAATACACATATTCATCCAGGGTGGAAACCTGCGCCGACGCTACGTAGGAACCGGATGCTAGTTCCAACTCAAAACTGTGATGTCTCGTCTCTGACTGAAGAGACGACGGGGTCGGGCCTTCACGTAACGCCTCCGTAATCACGCGACCTTCCATGGAGTCCGGCATTCCAAGGGCTAATAAATAGAGTAGCGTCGGTGCCAAATCGACGTTGGCCGTTGGTGTATCCAGAACCAGCCCTTCACGAAAATCTGGTCCAGCAGCAATTAAGACAGCGTGAATATCGAATGGACTCGCTGAGCCGTGACCTGCAATTCCCTTTTGGCTGGTCGTGCCAGCGTACCCGTATTCATTAATCGTGGAAGTCCACGCAGGTGAAATAAGAATGTCTGCTGCGCGCGCATGATTCCAACCGATCAGCGTCTGCGAGAACGTGCCGGGAACAATTCCCTCTACAGTGTCTTGTCCACGCGCGGGGGTAAAGATTGCACCGTGCCCAGCTACTGTTAGAAGGTCATTGACAATGGCATCTCGTTTGTCCAAGTCGCTGTCACGTATATAGATCGCGGTGCCAGCCCGAACGACATCAGGTGAGCCGTTTTCAAGCGTACCCCTGTGCGGCTCAAGCAAACTGTCCAAATCAAGTTCACCGGTGTGCGACGAAAACCCATGGTCCGACGCGACCAAGAGATTGACGCCACTAACCCGTTCACTTGTCAGGAGTGTTGTTTCAATACGAGCAATCTCAGCGTCGACAGTTGTAAGCGCCTCTAGGGCCGATGGTGAACCCACACCGTACGCGTGGCTCGCATCATCCAAGTTTCCGATCCATAAAATCGTCACATCTGGTTGAAGTATCTCCACGACATACTGGAGATAGACATCAACAAGCCAGCGTGTCTGCGCGGCTACTGATGCATTTGCGGGTAGGCTATACCCGAGCGTTGCATCAAGACTGGCACGTAATGACTCAGGCAAGGTAAATCCCGGGTGAATCACCGCACCACCGGCAACGGTGTGATTCAAGAGCAACCCAGATCCTTCGGTTCCTGAACTCAGCACCACTAAACTCTTACCAGCTCCCTGGAGCACCTCTCCAAGTGTCGTAGCAGTCAAGATCTGTCCATCCGTGGCATGTCCGATTGCATCAAGTACATCCTTCGTGCCGGTACTCAGTGCGCTACTCGCATCCACCTTTGGCATGAAAACCGAATTGCCCATCAGTCCGTGTGTTCTGGGGTATGCACCTGTCGAGATCGACGCTGCGTTCACACGTGTTACGGTTGGAAAGACCGCATGGTGGTTACTAAAGAGCACCCCGCGCTGCGCCAAGCGGTGCAACTGCGGGGTGAAGTCAGCTGTTACGAAATCCGGGCGAAGGCCGTCGACGACGATTAAGAGTTGTGTGCGACTAGGTTCCTTCGGGCCCTGGTCGAACTGCTGACATCCAGAGACGACACTAGCAACTAGGAACAGTAGCAAGCAGTTAAGTCGTACGGTAGTCATCCAACACCTAAGTGGCTGATCCCCGTTATCTTCATTCCGCGCCACCCCCCACTTCTGGCTGCCGGTAGTTTACGCCAAGCGTATCGAGGTGTTGCAACTGCGCTGGCAGACGCTGTACAAAGTCCTCCCAGTTACGTAGTTCTTGCGGAGACCACACGACTTCCGCAAGCGCTAACATCCTTGGAAACACCATGTACTCCACATGATCAGTCGTTGCCATGTATTCGGTCCAGACGTTGCCCTGGGCTCCGAGAATGTGTGCTGCATCTTCTGCTGACAGGGTCTCTGGCACCGGCTCAAAGCCGTACACCTTCTCCAGCGGAGTTAGACCACGAATAGCGAGTGGTTCCTGTACCGGATCGCCCTGATAATAATCAAAGTAGGTATGGCTCGTGGGCGTCATAATGACATCGTGCCCCTGTCTGGCAGCTTCGATACCACCTTCCATGCCACGCCATGACATGACAGTGGCGTCTGGTGCGAGTCCTCCTTCGAGAATCTCGTCCCAGCCAATTAATCGCCGCCCCTGAGCTTGGAGGAAGGACTCGATACGTTTAATAAAATAACTCTGGAGTTCGTCTTCATCAGCCAAACCCTCGCGAGTGATTACCTCTTGGGCAAGCTCACTTTCCTTCCAGCGCACCTTCAGTACCTCGTCACCGCCAATATGAATGTATTGACTTGGAAACAACGCGATAACTTCAGTGAGTACATCCTCAAGAAACTGAAAGGTCTCCTCTTTCGGACAAAAGACGTCTTCGAAGATTCCCCAAGTGGTAGGCACATTAAACGGTCCGTCCGTGCACGCCAATTCTGGATAGGCAGCAAGCGCGGCAGTTGCATGGCCAGGCATTTCAATTTCTGGAATTACATCGATGTAACGGGCGCGGGCATAGGCTACCACCTCACGCACCTCATCCTGGGTATAGAAGCCGCCGTGGGGTTGCCCGTCACCAACGTAAGGCCGGTCAAAACGCTCGAAGTTCTTCCCCACGACCGTTTCCTTGCGATAGGCGCCTATTTCAGTGAGCTTCGGATACTTTTTGATTTCAATCCGCCAGCCTTGGTCATCGGTTAGATGCCAGTGAAATTTGTTCATCTTGTACATCGCCAACAAATCGATGTACTTCTTTACAAACGCCACCGGGAAAAAATGTCGCCCAACATCGAGGTGCATCCCGCGATAGGCGAATCGCGGGGCATCCACAATCTGCACGACGGGTACTGACCAACCGCTGGAGTGGCCACCAGATAGTAATTGTGTCAAAGTCTGCAACCCGTAAAACAAACCTGCCGGTGTCTTGGCTTCCACCGTCACCACGTCAGACGTCACGTTCAAGCGATAGCCTTCGGCGGGGTGGGAGGCATCACGGGAAAGTCGCAAGGTGATCGTATTTGATGGTGCATCGCTCGGTGTATCGACCAACTGCAAATTAAAGCCGGACGTCGCACGGATCGGCCTTGCCCACGACTCAGTTAGTTGCTGCACCTCATTCGTCGGATTTGTCAGCACAATGCGTGTGTCTGCGTCGAGATCAAAAATCCCCCGTCCCACCTCCATCTGCACAGGTTGCGGAATAACCGAAGGATTACGAGGTGTGCTGCATGCGCTACTGAGTCCTGCAGCAACGACACAGATGAACCCCAAGTTTTGAAAGCGACGTACCAGCATGTATTTCCCTCCCTGTTACCTTATTCAGGAAACCTCGACATTATTGTTTAGGTGTTAGCCTCTGAACCACAGCATATAACGTCAGTCCGACACCTAGGATCACGAGTCCAACAAATGACTCGAAGGGCCGAGTCTGTAACACGTACATCAACGTCCAGATATTGACCGCGAGAAAAACTGCGGGTGTCACCGGATAGCCCCACGTGCGGTAAGGTCGTGGCAGGTTAGGCTCATTCATCCGGAGCACGTAGACACCTGCGACAGCCAGAGTGGAATTGGCAATTAGTAAAATTGACGCATAAAGCATCACCTGGTCGAACGTCGACGTATAAATTAATGCGAGTGTCACCAATGTTTGAAAGACAAACGCATTGACCGGCAAGCCCCGTTGACTTTTCACCGAGAGCCAAGTTAATGCGGGCATATCTTCGCCCATAACCATCAGGATCCGAGGCCCTAAGAAGATGTAGGCGCTCACGGTCGACGCCAGAAGACCAGCAATAATGGCTGCGGTTGTCTGTCCTCCGGCTTCGCCGAAAATTTGCACACCCGCTAGAAAGCCAACCTCGATCTGACCGGCTAATTCGTCCATCGGGACGGTTCGTAGAAATACATAATTGAGCAGCATGTAGAGTGCTGTCACCGCAAGAGTTCCCAGCAACAAGGATCGCGGTAGTGTGCGACTTGGCTGCTTAATTTCGCCCGCAACGTAGATTGCCGCATTCCATCCAGTGTAGGCATAAGAAACAAAGATGAGCGCAACCGCGAAGGCCGGTCCAGTTATCAGACCAACATCGCCCGTTTGCGGCCAGAACGTAATTCCTGGCACTTGGTCGACGGTGAACGCAGCAACCACAAAGCCAAGAATTAGACCTACTTTTAAAACAGTCAGCAGATTCTGAAAGGTGGTTCCAACTTGCAGACTCGATGCGTGAATGAGACTGAACCCTAGGACCACACCCGCGGCTAGATGATTCTCGGGGATGCCTGGAATAAACGTAGCCGTGTACGATGCCAAAGCCATCGCCGCCAGCGCTGAGGGACCCGCGAACCCGACCGTCGCCGAAACCCATCCTGAAAGAAATCCTAGTGCAGGTGTGTACACCCGGCGGAGGAGGTGATACTCGCCACCGGAACGCGGTAGGGCGGCTCCCAGCTCGCCATAGGTAAGTGCGCCACAGAGCGCGATGACTCCTCCTACGAGCCACACCATCATGACGGCAAACGTCGACCGGATTTCGGCGACCTGAAACCCAAGCGTCGTAAAGACACCTGAACCGACCATCGCCGCAATTACAACAGCCGTGGCCGTCGGCACACCCAACGAACCGTTTCCGTGGTTCTTCACATTCAACATCTATAAAAAAGGCCGTTAGGCTGCCACGGTCAAACACTCCGCACCAGATGCAGCCTCAAGGCTAAGGCTCTGGGGTTCCAATCATGACTGTCGGGAAACCCTGCGACGTGAGAGTCTGGTTCAACGAAGTTACGTCGCTATCAACAATTGACCTTAATTCGTCCAGGACTCCTTGCATGCGTTCCTTGAGAACTGCTTGCACTTCCCGTTGCTGGTCGTTGGGCGGGAAGTCGTAGGTCGCCACGTTGCGAATGAGATAAACGAAACGCCCGGATAACATCGCGGGCCAGCGAACCCGATCTTGCCCCGTGCCCGTTAGTTTCATTTGGATAAGCTTTTCCTCCACCGCGATCAGTGTGCCGTCAACTTCCTCAATAGCCTCAACAACCGATTGCTGACCATCACTAGTGTCGGCAACTAACGCTTGAAGATCGAGGAGTTGGCGTCTGAGCCACTCGATCTCATTCACGCCGTGTGCGATTTGTTCTGAGTCATCGCGCAGTTCCTGGACCATCGCAAGCTGCACGGCAATGTCCGCTTCACTACCTTCGGAGTTGGGATCCTTTAAGACTTGAAGTTGCTGTCGGTGTTCATCACCGTTGACATCCAGAACCACGGTGTAGCGACCAGGTGGTTGAAGAATGGTAATCTCGCCTCCACCCGACCGCCAGCGCTCTTTCCCAAGATCTACCCAATCAGCGTAGCGTGGCGTGGTTCTCAGTTTGATTTCGACCGATGGTTCACCACGCAAATCCCACCACACTCGGTTGACTCCTTGCCGCCTTGTGCCGTCAAGGGTCCTGACAGTCTCACCGCGATCATCCTCAATACGCAGTAAGACTTCACCCTCAACATCCGCACCTAACCAGTAGTTAATTGACGCCCCATACGGTGGGTTTTCTCCATCGGAGGGGTCGTTAGGCATCGCCTGTGGCGATGTAATGTTATGAAACCGGTAGGCCGATCGTGGTTCAAAAAGGTACGAGGATTCCTCGGTAACACTAGCCGAGAGTTGTTGTAGCGGTGACAAATCGTCAAGAATCCAGAAGCCGCGACCGTAGGTCCCCACGACCAAATCATTGAAGTGATTCTGGATGACAATCCCGTAGTTCGGTGCCGATGGCATGTTCAACTGCAATGGCTGCCACAGATCGCCATCGTTAAACGAGACATAAACAGCGTTCTCCGTTCCGAGGTACACCAAGCCAGGTCGAATCGGATCTTCCTGGATACTTCGAGCAAAACTCAGCGGACTCTCAGCAATACCGTCGGTAATTTTGGTCCACGTTTCACCATAATTCTCGGTACGGTAAACATGAGGCTCAAAGTTACCGACCTGATGATGTTCGATCGCGACATAGGCCTTGCCGGCATCCCATTTGGATGCATCGATTCCACGTACGACACCGTCTGCTGGAAGGTCTGGCAAATTCGGGGTGACGTTCTGCCAACTTGCACCGTCATCCCGGCTAACATGCACGAGGCCATCATTAGAGCCAGCATAGAAGATGCCTGATTGTGCGGGCGACTCATCGAACGCATAAATGACACAGCAATATTCGACGCCGATATTGTCAGGCGTCAACCCACCCGACATCCCTTGCCTACTTTTATCGTTAGTCGTGAGGTCGGGACTAATTACGTCCCAACTTTGTCCGTCGTTAGTCGTGCGATGGACAAACTGACTCGTCACATAAATTGTGTTGTGATCATGAGGCGAGATAAGCAGTGGAAACGTCCACTGAAAACGATAACGAAGCGTCTCAGCGGGCCAGCCAATCGTGCTCTCCGGCCATACCTCGACCTGTCGAAATTGTCTGGTGCGTTCATCATAACGCACCACAATGCCACCAACCGCGCCGGAACCAGACGCCGATGACCAAATGATGTCTGGCTCAACTGGATCTGGGGTTGCAAACCCACTTTCACCACCACCTACCGAGTGCCACATGCCACGTGGAATTCGACTGCCACCAAACCCTCCGGTCCGGCTATTACTTGGACCCCGAAACGAGGGCCCATCTTGGCGATTACCATAGACGTTGTAGGGCACCTTGGTGTCGGCGGTTACGTGGTACATTTGCGCAATCGGCAAATTCACTCGGAGCCATGTCTCTCCGCGATTCTCCGAAATAGCGAGCCCCCCGTCGTTACCAACAATCATCCGATTACCATTAAACGGATCAATCCAAATGTCGTGATTGTCTCCGCCTGGTCGCGACCGTCCCCCTTGCACGACACCCGTGCGACCACCATCAATCGATTTCACGAATGGCGCAGTCAGGAAATACGCCTCGTCAGGATCGTCGGGTGCCACCGCGCAATTATTGTAATAGGCGGTTCGGCCACCAAAATTCCGATCGTAGGTCACGAGTTGCCAAGTTTGCGCGCCGTCATCCGAGCGCCAAAGTTCACCGCTATCCGTCTCTTCCCCATGCAGCGGGACGCCATCACCAGTCTCAAGAAGTGCGTAGATACGGTTAGAGTCCGCCGGCGTCAGACAAACATCGACCTTGCCTAAGGGACGTGTCGGCAAGCCATGACCCTCAAGCTTTGTCCAGCTATCACCTGCATCGCGAGACACGAAGAGTCCGCTCCCGGGTCCACCACTTTGCCGACCCCATGTGTTGACTAAAACCTGCCACATGCCCGCATATAAAATACGCGGGTTGTTCGGGTCCATTTCTAAACTCGAAGCACCAGTGTGTTCGTCAACGAAGAGCACCTGTTCCCAAGTAGCTCCCCCATCCGCCGTGCGATAGATTCCGCGTTCCGCTTGCGGAGCATGGCTATGCCCAAGCGATGCGACGTAGACGATCTCAGGATTGGTGGGATGGATTACGACCCGTGCAATCCGCCCGGTCGCATCCAGCCCCATGTGCTGCCACGTGTCACCGCCATCCATTGACTTCCAAACACCATTTCCAATCGTTACGTTCGAACGGATGTGCGGTTCGCCCGTGCCGGCCCACACGATTTCGGGATCGGAGACCGCCACTGCCAAGGCTCCGATAGCATGGACCGGGTGATCGTCGAATACCGGCGTCCAGAACAGTCCCCCGTCGACCGTCTTCCAGATGCCACCTGAAGCCGCACCAACGTAGTAAGTCATCGGGTCATTCGGAATGCCCGCAACCGACGCGATGCGATTCCCCACAGGACCAATGTGTCGGTACTGAAGCGCCTCGTATGTTTCGGGAGCGATCGTCTGTGCGGTCAGTAGGCCGGACGTGAAGAACAAAAAGGCCAACAACAAGACGTGCGCGCGCAGCGTAGAACGTCGATTTCGTATCGCCATGACTCTTCCTCCAACTCCAGCATTGTTAAGAGATCAACAGATTATATTGTGCGACAGCAGGTCAGGCGCTGTTTCTTTATAGGCTGGACCCATGCCAACCGATCACCGCAGTCTTTTAAGCACCAGGCAATCGAAACGCTAGCAATTCTGAAGGAAAGTCCCTACTGCCGACCGCGATGACGATGTACTGCCTGCCATCAAGCATATAGGTCATCGGCGACCCCGTCTGCGGTGCTGGCATATACACCTGACCAAGCTCGGTTCCCGTATCCTTGGCATAGGCCCGTAACATGGCGCCGCGCTCACCTGATTCGGTTGTTAACACCGCGCTATCGCCCGCAATCACGAGTGTTTTTGTGACCAGTGTACCGATACGACCCGGCCAGCCAGTACGGGGTATGTCTAGATGCTGGAGCGCGGGATGCTCCCGCACCACATCCGGCGTGCCCCCATGAGGAATCTGCCAGACGATTTCACCTTTGTTCAGATCAACCGCGCTGATCTGTCCCCACGGCGGTTTAATCATGGGCAACCCCTGAATCCGGGAGGTCAATAATGACGCCGGCACACCAGGCACACGCCGGCTAACGATGTAGTTCATGTTCGACCGCTCAGGATTGTTCAGCAGATGGAGAGGCGACACTTCGGTCTTGGAATAGACGTAGAAGATGCCTGTTTCCGGATCAAGTGCTCCTCCAGGCCAATTCACACCACCCGTTTGCTGCGGCACCATTAAAAGTCCCAAGATGCCATCGGGGTCAGTGGCCACAGGCGGTGTGTAAATTGGACCCAATTGGTACCTCGACGCGAGAGCCTCGGCTTCGCTTCGCAACTCCGGAGTCCAATCAATGAGATCGTCGAGCGTGATGCCCTGCCTGTCGAATGCCGGGGGCTTGGTCGGAAAGGGCTGAGTCGGCGCAAGCAACTCACCCGGCACGGTGGATGGTGGCACGGGACGTTCTTCAATAGGCCAAACCGGTTCTCCAGTCTCTCGATCAAACACGAACGCCCAGTTCTGTTTCGTGGGCTGGACGATCGCCTTGATCGCGCGCCCGTCGACTGTGATATCTGCCAAAATCGGTGCCGCCGGCAAGTCGTAGTCCCAGACATCGTGGTGGACGAACTGGAAGTGCCATCGTCGTTCACCCGTGTCAAGATCTACGGCCACAAGACTATCGGCAAAGAGATTGTCACCGTGCCGATGACCACCGTAGTAGTCACCGGTTGGCATCTCCGTCGGCAAATACGCCAGGCCCAACTCCTCGTCAACGGTCATCTGTCCCCAGACACCCACGTTGCCCGTGTATTGCCAGGAATCGTTCAGCCAGGTCTCGTTGCCGAACTCGCCGGCCTGCGGCAATGTATGAAAGATCCATTGTCGCTGACCCGTTGTCACGTCATAGCCTCGAATATACCCCTTGACGTTTTCTTTCGTCGGCGGAGCACTGCCGACCTCGTGCGCAGCTCCAATAATGATGGTGTTCCCCGCCACGACCGGTGCAGCATGTAAGCCAATCGGTCCCGTCACCAGGTCGATGTCTTGGTCAAGCTCTCGCTTTAGATCGACGACCCCATCGATCCCGAAGTTAGGCACAGGTAAGCCGGTCTGGGCATCCAGTGCCACGAGCTGATAACCCGGCGTGACATAAAAAATTCGATCGGTTGATTCACCGTTCCAATACGCGAGACCCCGACCGGACAATCGTCGAGGGGCCACCTCCCCACGCTCGCCTTCGTGCAGGTTATAAAACCAGAGGAGTTCTCCCGTGGCGGCATCGATGGCAACGGCAGATCGGCGCGACCCGGCCGTTGTATAAACCACCCCATCGATCATTAGCGGTGTGGACTGCAAATTCGTTTCGGGAAGCGGGCCAAAATTTTGCGTACTTAACCGCCAGGCCAGTTCGAGATCATTAAAATTGTCACCATTAATTTGGTCGAGCGGACGGTAGCGGGTGCTTGCCAGATCGGCACCGTAAGTGGGCCATTCGACATCCGGCGGCGCTTCCTGCGCCAATAGTCCACTGGGCAGACAGACCAATGCCACAATCACTAGCCACCACCAGAATCTCTGTTTACCGGTGTGCACGTGTCTTGTTTGGTTTTTCACGACGGGCTCCGTGGCGGTACGTCATCTCTGTTCCAGCACCGGTCATCATTGCATGTTCAGCACATGCATTTCTAGCATGGCATCTCAAGAAACTCGTCCGTCCTATCCAGATTGGTTCCCGCACACCGAGAAACACCCTACCAAAGAGGGACGAGATTACGCAGTTGCATGGGGTAGCGAGACACGATATCGTCGGGCCTCGACCCCACCAGCCATGATCAGACTATTGCCGCGAACCGCGCTCGTGTTGCTCGCTGTAGGCGCTCTGATCTCACTGCTGCGCGCCCAGCCAGACAGGATCGCAGTCGACCAAGGTGCCGCCGGAACCTGGCACGCCCTACAGAAATTGCGGACGTTCGCCAGCGTGCTTCATACAACGGCGCATCCAGACGATGAACACGGTGGGGTGTTAACGCGGCTTAGTCGCGGTCTCGGTGCTCACGTCAGTCTCCTGACCCTGACCCGTGGGGAGTCGGGTGATAATGCCCTCGGCTCCGAACTTTTTGATGCCTTAGGCTTAATCCGCACGGAAGAACTGTTGGCAGCCAATCGGTACTACGGCGTTGATCGGCAGTACTTCACCTCCGCCATCGACTATGGGTATTCCAAACGCGTGTCCGAAGCCTGGAACCAATGGTCCCGAACCAAAGTCCTTGAACAGGTTGTTCGCGTCATTAGAAAGGACCGCCCGCTCGTCGTGGTGTCTCGGTTTCAAGGGGAGCCCCGCGACGGACATGGCCAACATATCGCCGCAGGCGAAATTACACGCGAAGCCTTCCACGCGGCCGCGGATCCTGATCGGTTTCCCCAGCACTGGACCTCGGACGGTCTGCGTCCGTGGCAAGCCCGTCGGCTCTACGCGGGAGGCGTGAGGAACGATGAACCGGCAGCGGTCGCTATTGACGTCACTCAGTACAGCCCGTGGTTAGGCCGATCCTACCGACAAATGGCACGACTCGGGCTGAGCTTGCAACGCTCACAGAACGCTGGCCGCTCAAGCGCCACACCTGGGTCTGCTGTGCGGCGCTATCAACAGCTATGGCCGCTCCCCGGGTCTTCCGAGGCGACGCATCCCAGCTTCTTCAAAGATTTGCAGACCGATTGGGGCTCGCTCGCATCCCTGGCCGGTACGCCAGACTCACCTGAGTTGATCGCACAAGGTCGTACGGTCGGCGCCCAAGTTGAAGCGGCGGTGGCCGCCTTCACGATGCAGCAACCGACGGACAGTGTGCCAGCACTCGCGGCGGGACTCCGCACAACACGAGCGCTGTTAACGAACCTCGCACCTGAGGCGGACGCCGCGTTCCTCCTTCGAACCAAGGTGCAACAATTTGAGCAGGCGCTTCGTGCGGCACTTGGGCTCAACCTGGTCGCTCTTGCAGTGCCTCCACACACGGCATCAGGCACCCCGACCACATTAGCCGCCGTGGTGCCGGGTCAAACCATCGCGATCGACCTAACACTTGAGGGATCGAACCTCGCATATCTGTCAGATGTTGACCTGCAGATCGCGAGGCCGCCCGATTGGCAAGTGGTTCCAGAGACGGAAGCCCGGCGAGCATCAGACCGCACGATTGTCCGCCGCATCCGGACCACTATCGGAGCCGACACCAAGCTGTCGCGTCCTGCGTTTTCGAGAACTTCGTTAACACAACACCATTACACTCGTGCGGAGCCGGCAGTAGCCGCCATCGCGGTCGCAACCTTTCGCGTCGAGGGTGTCCCGGTGACGATCCGTACTCCCGTCCAGCGGCGTGAAGCTCGCCTCCCCTACGGCTATGTGCTCCGAGACTTACAGGTGCTTCCAGCAGTGAGCCTGACGGTTAGGCCTGCCGTGACGATCGTCCCGCACGAACAAGAAACTGTCACCGTGACCGTAGAGGTGGAACGCGCCGGACCAGCGACCATCGCTGGCACCCTCGCACTTCAAGTACCGCCGGGGTGGGCGGTGCGCCCTGTCCGCGTTAGCCTCGCCTCCCAACCCGTCGACGAACGTTTCGACTTCACACTCCACCGGACCGACTCGAGCAACACGGCGGACACGCTTACCGCCGTAGCAACGCTTGGCAACCAAACATACCGGGAAGGGTATCAAGCCATCGCGTACCGCGATCTAGAGACGCGCTATCTCTTTCGCGACGCGCACAGTGTCCTTCGGGATGTGGCGGTGACGCTGCCGAACCCTCTGACTGTTGGATACGTTATGGGAATTGGCGACGAAATCCCCGCAGCGATTCGTCAACTGGGTGCACGCGTGCAGTTCCTCGAAGGGTCAGATCTCGACACCGAAGCACTGGACCAATTGGACGCGATTATCGTCGGCACGCGAGCCTACGCGGTTCGACCGGATCTCCATCAGCATAACGACCGGCTTCTCGAGTACGCCGAGCGCGGCGGCCATCTGATCGTTCTGTATAACACGCAGGAGTTCGTCCCCAATCGCCATGCTCCGTTTCCTGCGGAGTTGCCGCGTCGACCAGAAGAAGTCACGGAGGAAGATGCCGCGATCACGATCCTTGCCCCGGACCATCCGGTCCTCCACTGGCCGAATCGCATTGACCCCAACGACTTCACCGGGTGGGTCGAACAGCGCGGCTCGAAATTCTTGAGCGCCTGGGATTCAGCCTACACGCCCATTGTGTCGGCCCACGACCTTGGGCAGCCTGCGCAACAGGGTGGCTGGCTCATGGCGTCGCATGGGCGTGGGCACTATACCTACTTCGCGTACGCCCTGCACCGACAACTTCCGTTCGGAGTGCCAGGGGCGTACCGGATCCTGGCGAACCTACTTTCGGTGCGTCACGCGTCAGAGCTACGCCGACCCGATATCGACGGCGATGCGGCGCCAGTGCCCCTGGCGGAATCGGAGGATACTCAACAGACACCGGGTCATGTGGCCGAGTACGATGGCCAGCCAAATGTCGGTTGACTCAAGCCCGCGTACAGCTTGCAGGACCGTACACAATCCCACCGGAACAATCAGTTGCGACACGATCGAGATATAAAACGGACCTCGTGTGTCTCCCGTCCCCTGAAGGGCCCCGGTGTAACTCATCGCGACCGTTACAAACAAACCAGAAATGGCAAGGTACCACAGCAGTTCCCGTCCCAGGGCGACCACTGTGCCCTCGGTCATCCCGAACAGCGCCAGCAGTGGTTCGGGGATGAAGATGAAGGCGGTGCCCACCAGTCCAGCGAGTCCCAACCCGAGGCTCGCGGAAATATGGGTCGACCGAACAACCCGGTCCGGGTGACCGGCACCCAGGTTCTGCCCAGCCATCACGGTCGCGGCGCCTAACAGGCCATGCGACGTCCAGGTAATCAGCGAGAATAGTTGGGTATACCCCACCGAGTAGACGCCCTGCGCTTGCGCGCTAAACGGAAGAGCCCCGATAAAGCGCAACATTAATAGGCCCCCAAGATTCATCACGATCCCCTGAAAGCCGGCCGGCAAGCCAAAACGGAAAAGTTGCCGAATAATCTGCCAGTCTGGCCGGTACGCCATCGTGCGGGAAAAACGAATCACAAGCCGGTTGGAAAATAACAGCCAGATGAAGATCAGGCTGGTGATCCCACTGGCCAACACGCTGCCCATGGCAGCCCCTCGCGTACCGAACGCCGGAATAGGTCCGAAACCACTGATGAGCACCACACTGAAAATCACATTTAAGCCGGTCATTAAGATGCCAAGCCGCATCGGGGTTTTGGCGTCACCCGCTGCGCGCACCGCCCCACTAAACATGAAGAAGCTCAACATGCCGAAGCTGAACACAAACATGATGCGGATGTACGGCAAGGCTTCGACTTGTACATCTGGAGCTGCATTAATCGCGTTGAGCAACGCGGGTGCGGTCCAATACCCGAGTGGCGCCAGTACACCAAGGGATAACCCAATCGCCACGATGAAAGCCTGGTACACCGAGCGATTGACCTTGTCTGCGTCACCCGCACCAGCAAAGCGGGCCACGAGTACAGCCATCCCCGTAAAGATCGACGCCACAAAAACGATCACCAGGATAAAAATCTGCATGCTGACGCCGATGGCCGCATTGCCAATATGGCCCACATAGTTACCGACCAGCACCTGATCAACGACACCCTGCAGCCCGCCGATGATGTTTTGCACCATGGTCGGCCAGGCGAGAAGCCAGACCGAGTGGCCAAGCGGCCCTTCGACGACGCGTCGATCAAATTGTTGTTGGGGCAATTGTCTGTCGGTCATTCGGTGATCCACCAAGGGATCGCATTAGTGCCGCAGCCCGTCAGGGCACCTGTTCCCAGGTCTTACTGGTCGCACTGCGGACGATCGCATCGAGGACCCGCATGTTCAGGAGGGCGTCATCGAGCGGTGTGGGTACCACTATATCCTGCAAGATCGCTTCGGCGAACAATTCCGCCTGAATTGTGTATTGATCACACACCTCGAAGCGGACCTCCTCTCGAGTGCCATCCCCCTGAGTCCACCACAGCCGACACGGACGATCGGGCGGTGCGTTAAAAGGAATTTCGATCTCAATGCTCCCCCGCTCACCCAGAATTTGGACCCGCTGATACGGCGCTTGCTGTGTCGAACAGAGTAACGTCGAGGTCCCCGCGGGAAACTCCAAGATCGCCGACACGTGTCGGTCCGTCTTAAACCTCGGGTCCCGATCGATCACCCCAAACACGCGCTGCGGTTCAGCCGCAAAGAGCCAACGGGAAAGCGACACCGGATAACAGCCAATGTCGAGCAACGCGCCACCGCCAAGCGCTGCCTGATTCCGAATATTCGCAGGGTCGTTATTGAAATAACTAAACACCGACTGGATGGCACGCAAGGGCCCAATGGTCTCCGTGCGCACCAACTCGCACGCGCGTTGCCATTGCGGATGATGCCGATACATAAACGCTTCCATCACCTTGAGCTGCGGAACGCGTTGCGTTGCGGTCAGCAACCGGTGTCCATCCTCGGCGGTGATGCCAATCGGCTTTTCGCAGAGGACATGTTTGCCGGCTTCGAGCGCCTTGATCGACCAGGGGACGTGCAGATGATTCGGCAGCGGATTGTACACCGCATCAATCTCCGGATCGGCCAGTAACGCTTCGTACGATCCATAGAATTTCTGGAGACCCAGGTGTGCGGCGGCGGCCTGCGCGGTCTCGAGGTGTCGGGAACTAATGGCCGTAACCTCGCCACGCGTCCCTGCCTGGATGGCTGGGATCACTTTGGTGAGGCCAATCTTGGCCGTGCTGAACACGCCCCAGCGAATTTTTGTCATACCATCTTTTTGTCCGTCGTCTGTCTTGGCATACAATCCCGACAGACTGAATCCCCGCACGGTCGCGTGCGGGAAAGGTCCCCCGGACTGTATGATCAACCCTATCGTAAAGCATGCGTTCGTTATCGTCGTCGGAATTGCCGCGTGCGGCTGGCTGTTCCCCGCAGCAACTCTGCTCGGCGGACAACCCATCAATCAAGATGTGGCACCCCATCTGACGCATCTACGCAAGGTGCTCCCGGACGCGGACACCTTCACTCGTGAAGCTAGCGTCTACCCATACTTTCACGCGTATCAGGAACACCCCACGGACGGGGCCGTGCTCGTGGGACTCGCGTTTTTTAGTGAAGAGGTGGGCGCCAGAGTGACGGGCTATTCCGGACCGATTAATATGATGGTCGGTCTGGACTTGGCCGGATCGTTACGTGGCGTCACTGTGATTGACCATCAAGAACCGTACGGGCCTCGGTCCATCGAACAGCCGATCTTCCAAACTCAGTTCATTGGAAAACACGTCCGGCAAATGTTTCACGTCGGCACTGATATCGACACCGTGTCAGGGGCCACTATTACGGTCCGTGCGGCCACGGATGCCATCCGGCGGGGATCGCGTCGGATGATGCGCGCCTACCTGCAGAGCCGGCAGACCGAGCCGTCGTCATGACCGTTAGTCGCGTGCTCATCTCACTCGTCTGGCTCATCGTCATTGGCGCTGGTGGTTTGTCACCGGATGCGGTGGCGCAATCAGGGCCAGGAGATCAACCGGCGACGCTGTCGTTAGACGAACTGACCGCCTTGATGGAAGAAGACGCAGTGCAAGACTCCATCACGTCGATGACCTCCGATGAGCTACTCGATATTGCAGGACTCGTCCTCGTGCTGGGAATTGCGCTCGTCAGTTTCGTCACCCAACAGGTGTGGCTCAAGTATGGAGTCTTTATCCTCGTCATCGGGTACTTCGGGTTTGCTAAATCGAGCCTGGTGTCGATCGTCAATATTTTTGCGATTCTCGAGGGTAACCTCCCGACCTTCCGGCATGGTGTGCCGTGGTATCTGTTGATCGGGTTTACCGTGGTCTCAACCATTCTGTGGGGACGGCTGTATTGCGGGCGGCTATGCGCCTTTGGCGCGCTCACGCAACTCATGGACCGTATCGTGCCCGCCCGGTGGCGCATCGAGCCACCAGCCTGGTTCGATCGGCGGGCGATCTATTTGAAGTACGTCATTCTCGTCGCCGTGTTGGTGTACTACTTTACAAGCGGTGACTTTCTCATTTATCGGTATGTGGAGCCGTTCTGGATGTTCACGTTGAACGGCACCACGGTGATGTGGACGCTGTTGACGCTCCTGCTACTGGCCACCGTGTTTGTCCGCAACCTCTACTGTCGATACTTCTGTTCCGTGGGGGCTGCGCTCGGCATTTTGTCCCAGTTAACGGTCTTTCGCATTAAACGCTGGCGCGAATGCAACACCTGCAAGATTTGCGAACACGCATGTGAATGGGGAGCGATCGATGGACCCCGCATCTCCGTTGCCGAATGCGTGCGCTGCGATGACTGCGAGCGAATCTATGACGATCAGGAGAAATGCGTCCACTGGATCGTATTGCGAAAAAGCGCGCCTCGTGAGCCTGCAGTGTAAGGCAATGCGCAATCTCAAAATGATACGGGCACGCTAACCAAACTTGTAGAAATCCCTGCAGGAAAGAACAAGGCATCTTTTAGATGCACTCATTCAGGAAGCCGCAACTCGGGTGGAAGCTCGATCTCGGACGGCACCGCCAATAATCCCCAACGACGCGTCCAGTCACCCAACACCTGACTGCTGGACCAGTGCGTGAGTGGAACAGCACACAGCAGACCGATAAAGATCGGCGTGAGCCACACAAAAAAGATCGGACTCGCATACCCCGTCGCACTCGCCCACACCAGCCCAATGAGTGTAATCCCCCACGTCCTCGTCCATGCACGTCTCCACCCGAGCGTCTGGTCGTCACGTACCTGCGGGTCCCAGGTAATCGTGTGTCCGGTTAACACACTGAGCACTCCGCGTGTGTGATACAGCATCATGACCGGCGCCAGGACCACGGCGAACACGATCTCCAACAGTGCACTGCAGACCAGTCGGCCCGGTCCTCCATAGGCACCGGATTGACGAACCAGTGCGAGGCTGAGCGCTAACAGTTTTGGCAGAAATAAAAGAACAAGGGTGACGGCCAACAGCGACAGCCACTGATTCGGCCGCCAAATGATCAGCCACGGCGACCATGCGCTCACATCTATGACTGGTCCAGCTGCCAGTGTGGGCAGGAGCACATAGGCCGTACTTGCCAGCAACATCAGAAACCAGAGAAGCGAGGACACATACCCCATTGCTCCCTGCACAAAGTGACAGCGATTGACCATGTGCAGACCGCGGCGCGACACCAAGCGGAGATGTTGCAAACTGCCCTGCGTCCATCGTCGGTCACGCTTGACATACTCGACCAGATTACTCGGGACGTCTTCGTAGCTGCCACCCAGCGCCGGCGCGAGGTACACGTGCCAGCCGCCTTGCCGCAACAACGCAGCCTCAACAAAGTCGTGACTGAGAATCGCTCCGCCAAACGGCGGCGCACCCGACAACACAGGTAATCGGCAGCAGTCCGTAAACGCCTGCACACGGACGATGGCATTATGCCCCCAGTAATTTGCGGCGTCACCCTGCCAGAAACTTTGACCCGTCGCGAGCATGGGACTGTAGAGACTCGCAGCAAACTGGATAAACCGTCCGAACAGCGTGCGTCGGCGCGCGGGAATCGGGACGGTTTGCACCAATCCCGCCTGCGGGTTCGCTTCCATCTGCCGCACCAACGCAACGAGCGTCGGTCCGGTCATGATGCTGTCGGCATCCAACACCACCATATAGTCGTAGCGCCCCCCCCACTCACGACAAAAATCGGCGATGTTGCCAGCCTTGCGACCATGGTTCACCGGCCGGCGACGATAAGTGAGCGTCACTGGGCCAGAGAGGGTTTGCCGCAAGCTGGCCCACGCAGCTTCTTCCTGGCGGACGATAACTGGGTCACGCGTGTCACTCAAGAGAAAGAGATCGAACTGGACACCCTGGCCGGTACGAATCACCGACCGCACTATGGCCGCGATACCAGCCATCACCTGCTCGGGATTCTCCTGGTTGATCGGCATCACCAATGCCGTGGTGCTGGTGAGCGGTGTGTCCGGTAACTCGGTACGAGGCATGCGCGCCAGCGAGAGGGGGTCGCGATTGAACAGACACAGTACCCATCCGATGATGGCATTCCAGAACGCGATCGCAATCCAACCGAAGGTCACAGCAAACAGGACCAGGATCACGCCCTCCAACACCGTGAAGCCACTGGCCAGCATGATGTCGAACATGCCCCCAAGCCCACTAAGCACCGTCGCCACGACCAAGCTGGTAAACACCCAGCGTCGCAGTCGAAGCAGTGGAATTCGTACGGCAGCCGCAGGCAGGTCAGTTGATGTGATCGGGGTACCAGACATAGTTCCAGGTTTCACTCACAGGGCGGTCGGCCTCAGTCAAGTACAACCGCATGTCCGCCGGGTGATCTCCGGCTGGGCTGAGCACGAACGACACCCGCCAACTCTGACCATCGGGAAGTCGCTGCACAATTGGGTCGGTCACCTGTCCCGTCGAGGACTCCAACACCGCATGAACCCCACTCGCCATTTCCGGCATGACCTTACCAGCGAAATCCACAACGAACCGACGGTGACTGCGGGGGGGTGGATCATGTTGATCCGGTAACGCATCCCAGCCGATACGCGTTCGGACGACGTGCGCAAGGTTCTGGATTGCCAGAGAGCTGTCAAACGTTCGGAGGCGGTACCGATACTGCCGCACATCCCCCGCGTTGAACGGCGCGTCGGGAACCCAGTAGGTCGCGATGTTGTCATTGAACTCGGAGTTGGTCGGAATCACGAGTAGCTCCACCCCACCCCGACCCCAATCACCCTCTCCTACCTCGACCCAGTAACTGGGACGCTGATGATAGCGGGCTTCCAGATCCAGGTAACTCGCAAACTGTCGCTCGCGTTGGACGAGCCCAAACCCTTGCGGCGTGTCATCACGGAGTGAGGTAATCCGCAGACCGGGTCCGTTATTGAGTGGACGCCAGATCCATTCGTTGCGAGCTGTGTGCATGAAAACACCATCCGAGTCATGGACCTGTGGGCGAAAATCGTCAAAGGCCGGCAGGCGATTCTGACCGTACAGGAACATGCTGCTCATCGGTGCCACGCCGAGTTTCGTCACATCCTGCCGTGCATACAGACGGGCGTCCACGGTGAGCGTCGTGTGTCGCGCCGGATCCAGTTCAAACCGATAGGCACCGGTTACCGACGGACTGTCCAACAAGGCCAGGAACGTCAACTGGGTAGCCTCGGGCTCTGGCTCGATCAACCAGAATGCGCGAAACGCCGGAAACTCTTCACCGCTCTCCAGTCCCGTATCGATCGCGAGCCCGCGTGCCGATAGCCCGTGCACCTGTTGGTGTCCAACCAGTCGAAAGTACGACGCACCCAGGAACACCGCGATCTCTTCCGGATGTTCTGCTCCATCGCGTGGGTAATAGATTCGAAAGCCCGCGTGCCCAAGGTCGCCTGTAATCTGATCGGCAACCGGGACAGCCGGACCCACATAGCGGTACCGCGCCTTGGCGAACGGCAGACGTTCAACATCGGTGTCGTGCACGAGGTAGATTTCCACCGGTTGAGTGTAGAGAAAGCCTGGGTGCAGCACCTGTACGGTGAAGCGGTGTTCGTCGCGCCAGAGGGACAGTTCCTGGCGGAATTGGATCGCCCGATATTGCTCATAGGTCAGCGCAGTCAGGGCAGCCGGAATGATCTGCGGCGGCGATACGTACTCTTGACTGGCCAAGGCCTGGGCGCGCGCGTCAACGTAAGTGAAGAGGGCCTGTTCTGGGTCCACGGCCGATGTCAGATCAGGAGGGGGAACCGCCACCGTGGAGACCTCGGCGTGGTTGGTCTCTTGGCCCGACTGCGATAGTGTGGAAGGCTGCGTGCAGGCAGCGGTCAACATTAGCAACGGGACGAGCATGCGGCAACAACGCGTCATTGTGTTTACGCACTCCATAATCTCGGGTCACCAACAGGACCAGAAACCATGCTGAGTCTGCTCAGTGCCTTTCTGCTTATCAATGTACTGCTACTGACACCACGTTGGCTACTCGGTGGCCACCACCTCTCACTGTGGATCGCCCTCGAAGCCTGCCTGATCGTCGGGCTGTGTGCGCTTCTGCCCAGTTCACGCTGGCACACCGGTGCGGCCCGCACAAGCGCGGTCGTGGTAGTGATCTTGAGTGCCGTTGGCTTCTGGGATGCCGTCATCCAACTCAGCCAGGCACGTCCGCTCAATCTCTATCTTGATCTGGTGTTGTTACGGTCTGTCCATCACCTCCTGACGGGCATCATTGGGGTCACTGCCGCCACCGGCATCATGGTGGGTGGCTGTCTGGCGAGCCTCTGCGCCGTCTGGGGACTGTCACGACTGCTGTGTCCCCGAAACCCGAAGAGGTGGATGACCAGGGTACTCGGCTGGACCATGGTGACGGTGTTGGGTGTCGGCTTGCTTGGAGACCGTGTCCCCGAACTCACACGACGGATGGCGTTACCCGCCGCACAAACGGCGACTGACCAGGTCCGCCACTTCATACGGATGTTGAATGAACAGGAACGCTTTGCGACTGAACTAACCGCCACACCTCCGACCTACGCGGACGTGCCAAATCTGTTGGGATCACTGCACGATCGCGACGTGGTGCTGGCCTTTATCGAATCGTATGGCGTGTCTACCCTGGACGACCCACGGTATGCACCGGTTATTCGACCACGACTGCACGAATTCACAAGCCGGATGGCCAACGCCAACTTGCATGTCGCGACTGGGTTGTTCGTTTCCCCGATTCAGGGCGGGCAATCGTGGCTTGCCCACGGTTCCTTACTCAGTGGAACCTGGTTGAACAACCAACTGCGCTACGATCTCTTGCTGGCGAGTGAGCGCGAAACATTGATTGACGATTTTCACCGTGCTGGCCACCGGACGGTTGCAGTCATGCCGGGCATCACCCGCGTTTGGCCTGAAGGCACACGACTTGGGTACGGTCAGATCCTGACCGAGCGCAATATTGCCTATGCCGGACCACCGTTAAATTGGGTCACCATGCCAGACCAGTTTGTCTGGTCGTTCTTCGAACACACCGTGCGAACTACCCAAACCAACGACGCTGCGTCGCGCACAGCACCCATCTTCGCCGAACTGAGTCTGATTAGCAGTCACGCGCCGTGGACCCCGATTCTTCCAGTGCTTGAGAACTGGGACAGCATTGGCGATGGATCAGTGTTTGAACCGTGGGAACACGCCGGAGAGCGGCCCGAAGATCTGTGGCGTGACCGGACACGCATCCAAGAAGCTTATGCCCGTTCAGTCGACTATGCCTTGAATGCGATGATCGGGTATGCGGAACGCTACGTCGATGATCGGATGTTAGTGATCGTCTTGGGCGATCATCAGCCCGCACCCCTAATCACCGATGACCATGCCAGTCGAGCCGTCCCCGTGCATGTCATCAGTGGTGACCCGAACTTGATTGCACCGTTTGTCGCGTGGGGATTTGCCCGTGGCGGATTGCCCCATCCCGATCAGCCTCCGCAACGGATGGACGTCTTCCGAGATTGGTTCGTACACGCCTTTAGTCAACCAGTCACACAGGCCACCCCTTCTTTGTCGCAAGATCCGAAATGACCGACCTCGTTGCCCGCATTGCGACGTGGTTTGGGGTGTGCCGATCACTGATCATGTACTGGCGCCCTGGATATCAGCGCCACTTGTGCCACTTTTATCGCTCGATGGTCACACCCGGCGATCTGGTATTCGACGTGGGTGCTCACTTGGGGGATCGTGCTGTAGCATTTGCAACCCTCGGCGCGCGCGTTGTTGCTCTTGAACCACAACCTCAGATCGTGCCGTGGTTGCGCCGTCTCGTGCGACAGCATGATCGGATCACCATACGGGCTGAAGCAGTTGGTCGCACTCCTGGACATGCGTCACTCGCTATTAGTCGGCGTACACCGACGCTGTCGACGCTAGCCACTACGTGGCGACAAACGCTACCAACCGTTAACCAAAGTTTTCGCCACGTCCGTTGGGAAGAACATGGGGTGGTCCCAGTCGTAACGTTGGATCACTTGATCAGCCTGTACGGTGTCCCGCAATTCTGCAAAATCGACGTGGAGGGTTACGAAGCCGAAGTCCTAGCAGGAGTCACTCAACCGTTGCCCCAAGTATCCATCGAATTTGTGCAGGGTGGACTAGATGTGGCCTTGTCATGCTTGCAACGTTTAACGGAGTTAGGAGTGTATGAGTTTAACGCCGTATCGGGCGAAGAACGTCGCTTCCTCTTCGATGGCTGGCTGACCCATCACCGGATGACAGCCTGGTTACAAAGCGGGGCGAGCAACTTGTCATCAGGAGATTTATACGCCAGACTGCTATCCACACCCGCCCATGACACACAGGACCATTCACGGATCAGTCGAAGCTGATAGGTCGATTCCGCACTGGCACGCCCTGACCAACGCCGAAGCGAAAGACGTCGTGGCTCAGGACCCGGTGTTGATTCTTCCACTCGCGGCCACGGAACAACATGGTCCCCATCTTCCACCCTCCACGGATGTAGACATTGGGCTAGGCCTCCTCTCCAGTGCCTTCCGTCAACTGCCGGACAATTTTCCGGCGTGGGTCTTGCCAATGCAAGCCGTGGGTGCCAGTCGTGAACACGCGCGCTTCCCAGAAACCGTCAGCGTCACTCACGAACAACTAAGCCAGCGTATTTACGAAACCGGAAGTACTGTGGCAGCATGCGGTGTCAAACGTCTTCTCCTGGCCAATAGTCATGGAGGTAACCCTCCCGCAATGGCTGCGGCCGGGCTGCGACTGCGCGAAGAACATAACCTGCTGGTCGTCCACGCCAACTACTTTCGCTTTCCGCGTCCGGTGGATGTAAAGCTGCCCGCTACAGAATGGCGTCACGGATTTCATGGCGGCGCCGTTGAAACCGCGATGATGTTACATTTGCATCCCGAACGCGTGCGGCTCGACACCCTTCCACATAACAGGTCACTGGGACAGGACCTGGCTGCCACCTTACAGTTCCTGAGCCCTGAAGGTTCAACAGCGTCTTTTTCATGGCTCGCTGGCGACCTTCATCCGTCTGGTGTCACAGGAGATACACGGTTGGCGGATGCCAACATGGGCCAACAACTTGTGACGTCTTACGGAACAGTACTCGCGAGAATCATCGAAGACGCAAAGGCCTTCCCTGTGGAACGCTTAGTCTGATCAGGCCGAGGTCCTATTTGCCAGTCGCCGCGCCAGACAGGAGCTCGGAAAGCCAGTGTCCAGACCGGGTCGCCTTCGTTTTGACGTACGACAGATTGTAGTCGTTGAGGGTTCCATAAATAGGTTGCCGGTCGATCACCTGGATACCGGCGTCCCGAACGGCTTGTACCTTGTTGGGGTTATTCGTTAAGAGTTGCACGCGCTCGATCTGTAGGTGCTGCAACATTTGCACCGCTGCATCGAATTGTCGCTCATCGGCATCAAAGCCCAACGTGTTGTCTGCCTCGACTGTATCCAGGTTCTGCTGCTGTAAGGAGTATGCTCGGAGCTTGTTGCCAAGGCCGATACCTCGCCCCTCTTGTGCAAGATATAGCAGCACACCACCGCCGTGCGCTGCAAAGTGACGCAAACTGCCACGTAATTGCTCGCCACAGTCGCAACGGAGGCTTCCAAAAAGATCGCCAGTGAAGCAGGCGGAGTGGATTCGTACAGGCACCGGGTCGGGCCAGTGTTCTCGCGACCCGACCAGCACCGCCACGTGTTCAAAAATTCCGTTGGCTTCACGAAACAACATGAAGCGGGTGTCCTCTATCTCCGCGAGTGGAACGGGTCCGTCACTGACATGTGTCAACACCACCGAGGAGTCAGCAGTCATCGCGTCGATGTGTGCGGTCGTCGCAGCAAGAATGCTGCCATTCTCAAGAAATGTTCGCACGGCCGGTAGTTTGTCCGCATCCACAGGCGCGCTCACAATGGCGGGAAGTAACCGCGCGAGTCGAGCCAATGTAATACCGCCAGCTTCGGGCGCCGAAGCTGCTCGCAGATCAAGGGAGTCCGTGGTGTATGTCTCTCGTGCGCTGGA
>Ga0315336_1002197_pt1 | contig 31356 bp, 42 predicted proteins | sample ASW5metaG_FD_204512 | JGI IMG/M metagenome (GOLD analysis project Ga0315336, IMG submission 204512) | Ammonia-oxidizing marine archaeal communities from Monterey Bay, California, United States - ASW #5 | ecosystem: Environmental > Aquatic > Marine > Intertidal zone | place: USA: California...
TATTCCACCGATTTTAACCTAGGCGAGTTCCTTGCATGGCAGGGCCGCCTGGCCCAACTTATGGGACGGAGCGTATGGCCTGCTCCAAGAAAGGACGAACTGCGAAGGGCCGTAGTGTTGGACCCTGAGAATGCCCTGTTTCACGCCTACCTCGGTGATAACGAACGGCTCCGAGCTAAATACGATGTCGCTGCGCCAATCTTGGAGCAGGCCATACGTTTGGACCCCCGATTGGCCGTGGCTTACCAGTTTCGGGGACTTCTCTACCATGAATTGGGATTATTCCAGCGTGCCATTGAAGACTTTGACCAGGCCATCAAGTTGGACCCCGCGCTGGTGGATATCGAGGCTAACCGGGCCGAAACCTACCGCCGACAGGATATTTTCGCCAAAACGGGTCTCGTTACCCCGGTCTTGGAAGACCACAAACGAAGATATTCCACCGATTTTAACCGAGGCGAGTTCCTTGCATGGCAGGGCCGCATGGGCCAACTCATGGCCGGGCAATTTGAGGCCGGCTCAGACGGCCTCAAATCCCGGACCGTTTCCCAGTGACGTCAGGTTCCGAATCCTCATCCGTGGTGTTCCCTTGGAGTGCAGGTGTAAACCGCGGGTTGGAATTCTTATGGCTGCTAACGGTTCTTCTTGTACCACTGATTTTTGTGACTCCTGGCCTGATGGCCAGCGGATTCGACGTGCCCAAAGTGACACTGTACCGAAGTCTGGTGGGATTGATGTGCGCCCTTTGGATGATCGAGAGAGGGATGAACTCTTGTAGATTTTCGGCTTGAGTCTCTAGGCTTTCTCGGAGACTTATTAGGGGATTGCTCTGCGCGAATCCCCAGTCGATGGATACTGGCGGCTGCGTGGTTGTTGATGACTGCCAATCTAATCTCAACGCTCCTGTCCCCCTCGATACCGGTAAGCCTCTGGGGCAAGGTGCCTGCCGCAGACGGCAACAGCTTCTACAACACCATTTCCAACTTTCTCCTTTTCTTGGTATTGACCACCCGTCTCAGGACAAACCCGTAGCGTTGGCGCCTCTTGGGCGTCATCACGGTCTCCGGCGTGGTTGTAGGTTCTTATACCGTACTTCAATTCTACGGCTTTGACCCCTTTAGTGTGGGTCCAGCAGGGCCTGGTGTGGCCTCTAGAATCGGCAATCCTATATTCGCGGGAGTTTTTTTGCTGATGTCAGCGCCCGTGATATTGACCCTAGCGTTGAAGTCCAACGGTTATTCCGTCCCGCCGGTCAGAACAATATGGTGGGTAATTCCGTTAACTTTGTTGTTTCTGGGTATGGCATTCACTCAGGCCAGAGTTCCGTGGATAGGGCTGGCCGTAGGGCTGGTGGTATTTCTTGTGCTGACAGGGATGGTTGTGGGTTGGCGCTCCTTGCTCAGTGCTTTTGCGATGGCGGTTTCGGCAATCACGGTCACCTGGACTATCGTGACCTTTGTTCCATCGGCAGGTGGTAAAGTAGGCTTGGTGCCCCGGGCCGTGTCGGCAGGACGCTCTGTGGTTTCTACACTGGCTGCCGAACTCTCTGACATTGAGGCTCCTACTGATTCTCCCGCTTCATCTACCGTCTAAAGCAGCATGGAGACACGAATACTATTGTGGAAAGCCGCCGCCGGGATGGCCCTGCAAAGGCCTTGGTTCCAGACCGAAGAGCGGCCTCTCACTCTTTCCATGTACCTGTTCGGCTATAGACCGGAGTTTTTCCAGTTTCTATTCCCACTGGTACATCCTCGCGAGCTAAGCCATTTGAACATAGAGAATGTCTATTTTGAGGCCTTAGAAGCCCACAACAACGTGCTGAACCGTTGGGTGGAGCTGGGGTTATTCGGGCTTGCCAGCCAGCTAGTCCTATCAGGCGCGTCGCGGTCATTGGTATCCGAGTGATTCTAAATAAGGAAGCAACTTCTCAGGTCAGCAAAGGCTTATCATGGCAGCGGTCCTGGAATCGGTGGCGGGGAGGATGGTGGAACAGTTGGCAGGTAGCCCTCATCTATCCGATGAAGCCCTCTTTTGGACCCTGGTTGCCATAGTGACATCGCTGGCCAGGCCTTCAAATGAACCGTTACAAGGCGAAGCAAATACGCGGCGGAATCAAGATTATTTCGCTAACCATCAGGCCACGACTCCAAAGACCAGAGCTTCGCTATGGTAGGTTTCGCTGGCGCTGATACTCGCATCAGTGGTGCCGGGATTCACCTTTGTCAATAACGCCACTTATGCCCTGACAGAGTACAAAGCAACATCTCCATCGGCAGCGTTAGATGATGGTCAGATAGATACAGCGATGGAGTCGCTAAATGGCGCCATCACTTTAACTCCGGATGTTGGTACACATCATGTTATCCGGGCAAATATTTTGGATGAAGCAAGAAACGCTATAGTAGGCGCTTCTGATCAACAAAGCCGGCTGGCTTTAGAGGCTTGCCTGGCGAATGGCAGAGCGGTGCAAGCCAACCCGTTCGCCATGTATATCAGGCTTAACTTTGCCGAATCAGCGCTAACATTGGCGAGTTTGGGACTAGCTAGCAAAGATGAGGGAGCCATTGAAGAGTATCTCCGATTAACCACCATGCAACCTAGATTTTGGTTGTCGCATTTTCTGCTAGGCCGGGCTTATGTGGAGACGGGAAAGCCAGGGTAGGTCGTTGGGGCTTTCAGCGAGGCTATTAAAATTGATCCTCGCCGGCGATTATTTTATGACCATCGGGCGGCGGCGTACGAGATGCTGGGTAAGTATGACCTGGCCGTCGACGACTACGAAAGCATGATTCAAATCTACCCCGACTGATGCAGAAGCCTACGTGCGAAAAGCTGCTTTCCTCTTCACCTTAGGGTGGCTGGATGAGGCGATTCATGCATTCGATCAGACGATTATGCTCCAAAACCAATCGATCGCGAATCTGATAGATGCCGAGAAATTCGAAGATGCCGTAAAGATTCACGCAGACTTAGCGAAGGTGCACAACAACCGAGGATGTGCCTACTATCAATTGGGCCAAACAGGCAAGGCCATAGAGGATTACGACCGGGCTATCCAGCTTAGACCTCGCACAGCCGGATTCTATGTCAACAGGGCCTTCGCTTATGAGGTTCCAAATAGGAATGCGGAGAGCAAACGAAATCTTGAACGGGCTAGATAACTCGGGTTCACGATGGCTTCCCTGGAATAAGACTAAGAATCTCCGACGCCTCGAAAGTGCTCCCGCCTGGAACTCGTTGACGTATGTAACGCAGAAACCCTGGTAAGTGGCTTACTCTTCGTGCGGTCGTGACCCCTTTAGCGATGCCACGGGTTGGTTCAGTCTGACGGACTCAATCATCATCGTATTTTGGAAATGCAACCGGCCCATCTCCTTTTTATAATTGTCCACTCTGCCAGCGTGAGCCGCCCTCTCCTTCAATAGCGAATACCGCTCTGCGGCCATCTTCCCCAACAACACATCCCGCTCATCTGCCAGGGATTGGGCTTCCCAACGCAGGGCTTGGTTCTCATACGGCAAATCATGGGCTTTCGTCGCCTCAACTGCTACTGTAAACTCCGACCCGACTAATAGACTCAGTGTCCATACTCCCAGGCTCATCAGTGTTAATGATTTTTTCATGATTGGTCCTCCAACATATGGGCCCCGCGACAGGCTTGAATGTCCGCAGCGTAACCCGTCTTCCATCGATTGAATTTCAATCTAACGCAAATCACACAGCTGTGGTTAAGGTGCTGGCGTATTACCATTAGGGCACATTCACCTACGGAGCGTGAGAACGTAAGGACACTTAGGTTCGTATGAGGCGGTCCAACGAGAGGCCAGTTGCATACCTGCAGATGTCAATCGGAGTTAGAGGTTTCTTAGGGAGTGCCAGACCGGGCGGAAGTTAGGTGACGGCAAAAGGGTTGAGTGAGAACTTCTGGATGGGCTCTTAGAGTGCTACTTAACTCCGGACCGGCTAGAAACCACCTTAGTCGCCGCGCATGTACGAGCCGTTGGGTGCAAGAGGCATTGAGGCGATCCTCATGACGTTCCTTCAAGTCCCCTTCTTTCTACCTGATTTACTTTCTCCAACCGCCGCTTGAATCTGGCCTCCGGAATGAAGTTGGCGGCAAGAAAGGCGCTGATAATCTCTTTGGCGAGTTCGATGCCAATCACCCGACCACCCAGACACAATACGTTTACATCGTCGTGTTCCACACCTTGACGACCGGTATAGGTATCGTGGCACAGGCAGGCCCGTACTCCTGGTACCTTGTTGGCGGCGACCGATGCGCCTACGCCACTTCCGCAAACTACGATGCCCCGTTCAACTCTACCTGACTGAACGCTATCAGCCACCAAGAAAGCGAAGTCAGGATAGTCGTCTTCCGAGTCTAGTTGATGCGCTCCCAAATCTTCCACCTGGTGTCCAGTTGCCTGGAGCCAAGGTATCAGTTGCTCTTTGAGTTCAAACCCGGCGTGATCCCCGCCGACGGCGATATGCATTGCCTGCTCCTCTTATGCGGAATGATTTGTAGGCGCCTCTTCCCAGCATAGTTTTCATGTCCCGACGGCGCAAGCGATTTTGTCAGCCAAATTTCACTGGAACAATCAAAGAAATATTGTAGCAGTGGATAATTCGCCTCGTATCAGACCTTCGTGCAGGTCTTGGACCTTGGTTCCCCTGCATCGGATTGACTCGGCGAGTCCGCCACTGCTAGCCTCTGAAGACGATACTGATTTGAAAGGGAGCGATCAGCGCTGTGACTTTCGCATGCCAACCAGGAAGAGAGGGTGACCAAGCGAGTAGATTCGCCCGTATAGTATTTTGGATGGAACGATGAACCGCCTTATCGAAATGTCCGCAACACGCGTGGCTTGGTTCATAGGATCTGGGTTCGGCTCGGGTCTTTTCCCATTGATGCCCGCAACGGCAGGTAGTCTGCTGGCGTTGGTGATTTACTGGTGGTCACCCCTGGCTGGTTACTCTCCGGGATTGATCATACTGATCGCTGCAGGGTTTCCGCTGGGAATCTGGGCCACTGGAAAGATGTCCACCGCCGACAAACCGGACCCTAAGGCAGCTGTTTGGGATGAATACATTGGAATGTGGACCACCTGTATCCTGCTCCCCAAGACTCTGCCCTGGATGGCTGCCGCGTTCGTGTGCTTCAGGGTGCTGGATATCTGGAAACCCTGGCCGATACGGCGGCTAGAGCGGCTCCACGGCGGCCTGGGGATAATGTCCGACGATCTACTAGCCGGTGTTTTCGGAGCCGTCTTACTAAACATCATCCGGGTCTTGATTGCGACTATATTGGCGCGACCGGGTTCTTGAGAAAAAGCGGCAGAATCTCTCGCCCCATAATCTCTAATTGCTCGATGGTTTCCTCTGCCGGACAAAGGGGCCGCACCACGAACTTCTGCGCACCGGCCTCGATGTACTGCCTGATTGTTTGAGCGATCTGTTCAGCCGGCCCTAAGGCGCTGTATTCGGTGAAGTGGGCGTCGGGCCGGTGGCGGGTGATGTATTCATGGGCTGTGGCAGCAGCCTCTTCAGAGTCTGGGGCGATGTAATAGCCTAGTAGCACGCCAACGTGGTCGTCCTCAATCTCCCGGCCGAATTCCGCAGCGGTGCTGAAAAGAATGTCTCGGCCTTCCTGTATCTCCTTGGGCGTAGCGCTGGACACTAGCCAACCATCGCCCACACGGCCTACGCGGCGAGCAGCCGCAGGGCTACGTCCACCAATCCAGATTGGCGTGGAGGGTTTCAGGAATGGCTTGGGGGTAACGCTAACGTTGTGACAGGAGAAATAAGCCCCCTCTTGGGTGACATTGTCCTCTTCCCACAAGCGCCGCATCAGTTTTATCGCTTCATCAGTCCGTGGCCCCCGGTCTTCCTTACTCACTCCGCAGGCTTCGTACTCTTCAGGCTCTTCCCCACCCAGTCCCACGGCGGGGAAAAAACGCCCCTGAGACAGGTAATCGAGAGTAGCGATCTGTTTGGCTAGGACTACCGGATTTCGTAGGGGCAGTGCCAGAACACTCGTGCCGAATTTAAGCCGATCGGAGTAACCCGCAATCATAGACAGCGCCACCATCGGCTCCAGACTGAAGCGGTCACTGACAATCCGATCACTTAGCCAGATTGAGTCGAAACCGAAGCTATCTCCCAACTCAACAAGATGGCGCAGATAACCTGGGTCGTCGCCACCCTGTCCGAAAGCTCCGGGGACGTACCCTATGGCAACACTCATGATTTTCCCTCATTAAACGCTATTAAGCCGTTGCTGGGTTCATTATATAGGCATTGAGGCCTAGGCACTACCGGAGTTCGACTCATGATGGCGCGCCCTCTCAACCGCTTAGCGGCTCCATTCCCACCTCATGACGCGCATCGTTGATGTGCTCCAGCACCCGCACCCGTAGAGGCGCCATCTCGTAGCCAATGTCCGCCAGCATTCGGCTGTTGTCCACGCGATAGATGTGGGGCACCGCTTGATCGCCAGTAGTTATTTGGGCGTCGGGTATGAAGCTACGTACCGTATCGGACATATCACGGATGGTCGCCAGATGTCCTCCGCTGATATATATCCGGTGGTTCAGGCGGTCGCTGAGAGCGGTTCTCACGAAAATCTCTGCGGCGTCCTCGGCGTGAATCATCGGAGATGGCTCATCTTGGTGATAGGGCATGCTGACAGTTTGACCTATGGCGGGCAACGAGACCATAAGCCCTCCGATAACTCCGGTCATTCCCGTCACCCGGCCATGGCCAAAAACCGTGCAGATGCGTACTCCGATGAGATCCGAACCGTACCGGTCGAAGTATTTCCCTGCAGCAAAGTCGTTGGCTGCTTTGGTCATACCGTACACGTTCACCGGGGCCGCCAAATCGTCTTCGTTGACCGGTCTATCCCCGAATGTTTCTTGCACTCCGTAAACGGCGATTGAGCTGGCGTAGACCACCCGTTGCACATCAGTCCAGCGGGCAACTTCGAAGACATTGTTGGTTCCTTGAATGTTGACTTGCATGCCGAAGTGAGGGCGATCTTCGGTGTCCGGTGGCAGGAGAGCGGCCATGTGGATTATCTTATGCACTTGGTGGGTATTAACCGCTTCCAGAAGGTGAGGCACCTGCAGCATGTCCCCACGGTACACCTTGATGCGATCCAGCAATGGTTCGAGGTTAGCTCGGGGCGGGGACAGATCGAAGCAAACCACTTCCTCGCCTTGTTCCACTAGTTTGCGGATGATTCGGTGGCCGATGAATCCGGTGCCGCCGGTAACCATGATGGACATGTATACGTCTCCGAACTGCCGGATGTTCCGCCAGGCGAAACGCCGCTCTGACCCACACGAGGAGGCCGCTCCATCATACAAACGCCCGCCGTACAGCGCAATCCCCGGTGATGATGAAGAGCGGTTTCACCGGACCATTCGATTACCTAGATATACTCGTATATTGCGGGTTAACACCATTGGTTTGGCCGAAGCTCCACTGATAGCACTTTCTAAGTGCAATCAGACGAAATGGGACCAACCTGGGTCGCCACAACACCCTAATGGCCCATCTGGTTCACAGCGGCGGGCCTGTTTGACCGGTTAACCGGCACCGGTTGTTCACTCACAGTAATTGACTTCAAACAGTCGCTCTTGTTAGTCTGGGTGAGTTATCTTTTCGTTATCCGCCCATTGTGGAGATGAGCGGTTGAAACGCAAGCTATCGATGGTATTTAATGTTGGTGCAATTGTGTCCTTGGCTCTGGCTGCCTCGCCGGTCTTCGGCGGGAACGGGAACGGCGTAGAGAAGGCCAAGCAAGCCCAGTAATAGGTGAACCAAAAGGTATTTTCCAATAATGCCGTAGTTGGAACCGTCGTGGGACTCAACGCGGACGGAGCAGCGATAGTCCGGGTTTTCACGGCTAAGTCCGGTGTAAAAAGGAATCCCATAGAACAAGATGGGGTCAAAGTAGTGACGCAGGTTACCGGCCCAATCAATGCCCTTGGCCGCGCATCCGCTCTCCCGGTCATCTCCAGCGTATTGACTACAGCCGACAGATGGCCTCGGCCGGTACCCATCGGAGTTTCCACGGGCCATTCCGCCACTACTGCCGGGACGTTCGGCGCCCGAGTCGCCGATGGCACCGACATCTACGCCTTGGGAAATAACCACGTCTACGTTGACGAGAATACGGCAAGCGTCGGCGACAACGTTTTATAGCCGGGGAACTACGACGGGGGTACCAACCCGGACGACGCCATCGGTACACTGGCTGATTTCAAGCCAATCAAATGCAATAACTTAGGCAAGTGCCTAAATAGAGGGGTAAAAGCTGTAACCAGATTGACGCGGCAATCGCACTGTCCTCCGCCGCATACCTTGGTACGGCTACTCCATCGGCCCGGATACGGAACTCCACAAGCGGACACTGTATCGGCGTTCGCGGGACTGCCAGTATAGACGTAAGGGCGGACAACCGGTGCGACACATGGAACAATCACTGGAATCGACGTCACAGTGAACGTTGGATACGATTCGGGCAGCGCGTTGTTCGTCGACCAAGTCGTCGTGGAAGGGGTAACCGGCTGCATCCTTGGTGGAGGTTCAGGCTCCCTCTGGCGACTGACCCAGGACGCCAGTCCTCTTCGCCGGAACTCAGACGGCAGCTTTGCTATCGCCAATCGCATCAATCTTGTGCTCGACAACTACGGCGTGTCGGTTGACGAAGGGACCGCAGAACCGCCGCCTCCGCCAGCCATGGGATCCATTGCCGGTAAAGTCACCGATTCCACAGAAACCGCTGCGGTTGCGGGGGCGACTGTTAGCATAGACTCCGGTTAGTCGGCCACTACCGCAGTTGATGGCACCTACACGATATCTGACGTGCCCGCTGGGGCTAGGGCGGTAACAGCGTCAGCTGCCGGACATGAGTCTTAAACCAGCACCGTTACGGTTAACGAGAACAGCGAGACAACGGTTGATTTCTCGTTAGCTGAAGTTAGTGTCACAATTATGGTGGTCAGCGAGACTTCCTTCCGGTCGCAAGAGAACAAGAAGGGTAAAGTAACCAGCCTCGTGCTGAACGTGACCGAGTCTGACGGAATTACGCCCCTGCCCGGTGCCGCGGTTTCGGTCGCAATCACGAGACCAAACGGTGCGCTATTCACCTGCACCGCCCTATCGAACAGCGCCTAAAAGGTTGGTTTCTCTCCCGCCGGTAAGCTGAAAACCTGGAGATGGACCGGAAGTGTCACCGATGTCACTAAGGACAATCACGGGCTTGATTCCGGGGCCAGCGACTTGGACTATGAGATTGATATTTAACTGATTACAGTTGATAAACGAAGGGCCGGTAACACCGGCCCTTCGTCATTTTCAAGTGTCCGATATATAAAATCGAGATGAGAGTTCGTAACCGAGCATCTGTACCGGTGCTTTCCCCTAACATGCCTTCGATGTGTGTCTGGTGAGTATATTAGCCAGCTTGGTCACGCTCTTGTGGCTCGTGTTATATTTTTGGAATGAGAGCTTCAGGAGTAAATGCCTGATTCAAGGAGTGGACCAGTGCTGGACAAGACCATCGAAGAAGTGCTGCAAGAGCACACCAGTGTTCCGATGGCGATACCCGGCGTCATCGGAACGGTCCAAGGCTTATGCGGTGGAAAACCTTGCATCAGAGTGTTCGTCGAAGAGAAATCCGATGAACTCCTCGGCCAGGTTCCTCTCGAGATAGAGTGGTACTCAGTTGAAGTCCAGGAAACCGGTGAATTTCGCAAATTAGATTCCAGTGAACGCTAGGTAGTAATAGCAGTTCGAAGCGCCTGTATCCACCGGTCTTGACCTCAACCTGAGCAACCGCGGTCTAACGTTATAGCGGCCGCTTGGCCGGGATCCCAATCCTGCGGGGGAACCGATCGGGCGTGCTTGTAATCTTATCCACGGCCACTACTATCCGGTTGTCGGTGAGACCCGTGACCTCCACCGGTTGCACCGCCGCCAGTTGACCCCCAAGTGCTTTTAGAGCCTGGGCAGCGCTGGTCAGTTCGTCGTCTATGCCGCCGTGCTTCAACGCCACCATCACCCCTCCCACCGTGCAGAAGGGAAGTGTGTATTCGGCCAGCACATTGATCCTCGCCAGTGCTCTGGTTACGACCAGGTCAAAGGATTCTCGGAGCTCGGGTTGGTGGGCGAGGCGCTCCGCTCGCCCCGTGTGCACATCCACGCCGGACAACTCCAAAGTCGCCACCAAATGACGGAGGAAGTCGGCCTTCTTTCCAACTGATTCAACTAGAGCAAGCCTCAATGCCGGAAACGCTAATTTAAGTGGCAATCCTGGGAACCCTGCACCGGTGCCAACATCGATGACACTTTCTAAGTTGTCCAGTCCCCTGGGGACCGCCAAGGCCACCGTCAAAGAGTCCAGGAAGTGCTTTATCTGAACCTCGGCATACTCCACCACGGACGTCAGGTTTATGCGCTGGTTCCAATCGGCCAACTCCTTAAAATATATCTCAAATTGCTCAATCTGAAGCAATGTCAGCCGGATACCCAGTTCCTGCCCGCCTTCGCTCAATTTCTCCATTCGTTGTGGCATCGTACAAGATTATAACCAACGCCGCTCTTCGATGGAACGAAACTCAATTGACAGCTACAATAGCCGCCCCTAAAATGATGTTCAGTCCGGTAACGCTACTTAAAGCGGTTTGCCGGTCTCCAAAGGAAACGGGGGAAGTAAGAATGGCTACAAGAGCATATCTTCTAGTGGAGACCGCCGTTGGCAAGACCAGAGATGTGGCCAACATCCTGCGGAATCTGGAACACATAGAGTCCGTAGACGTGGTGACCGGTCCTTACGACATCATTACTGTCGTCAGCGCCTCGGACATGACGGTGGTTGGCAATGTCGTAACTGACAATATTCACACCGTAGACGGTGTGGTCCGAACTGTAACCTGCGTGGCCGTAGGCAGCTAACCTTAGAGCCTTTATAGCTGGCTATACACTGGATTACTCACCTTTCGTACTCCCTTAGCTCTAAAGAAGGAGTATCACCGTGGATTTCAGGTTTACCCCTGAAGACGAGGCCTTCCGTCAGGAAGTGCGTGACTTCATCAATCAAGAATTACCCTCCGATTGGGAGGGCGCCGGTCGCAATCCCGATGAGGACGACTGGGATTTCACAGTTCAGATTCGAAAAAATATGGCCGACAAGGGCTGGCTTACCATGCACTGGCCGGAGGAATACGGCGGGCAGGCTGCCTCCCAAGTAAGGTCGGCCATCTTCAGCGAAGAACTGACCTATAGTCGTGCCCCCGGACGAGACATCTTCGGCGTCCGCATGCTGGGCCCAACATTGATGATTCATGGTTCTGAGGAACAGAAGCAAACCCATCTTCCTCCGGTGGCCAAGGGCGAGATTCAGTGGTGCCAGGGCTACAGCGAACCTCAATCCGGATCAGACTTGGCTTCGCTGTCAACTCGGGCCGTGGTGGATGGGGACGATTTCGTAATCAACGGCAGCAAGATATGGACCAGCATGGCCCACCGGGCCGATTGGATAATGCTGCTGACCCGTACCGACATTGACGCTCCTAAACACCGTGGAATCAGCTTTATCCTGGTGGACATGAAGAGCCCGGGAGTACAGGTGCGGCCCATACTCAATATGGCCAACCGGCACGAGTTCAACGAAGTAATCTTCGACAACGTACGGGTGCCCCGCCGCAATGTGGTGGGTGAGGAAAATCGAGGTTGGTATGTTGCGGTGACACTGTTGGACTTCGAACGCTCCGGAATCGACTATTCGGCCAACGCCCGTCGTTTGCTTGAAGAGACGTTACAATATGCAACGGAGACCAAGCGCAATGGTAAACCCCTTGCGGAGACCGGATGGGTCCGCGACGCTCTGGCCGACCGTTTCATAGAGTGTGAAGTCGCCAGACTCATGGCTTTCAACGTAGCCTACATGCAGGGTCAGGGGTTGGTACCCAACAAGGAAGCGTCTATGAGCAAGGTCTTCGGCAGCGAAACCGTGCAAAGGGTGACCAAGACCAGCTTGGACATCTTAGGCATGTACGGGGCGCTTGATCGCAATGACAAATGGGCGCCACTGAAGGGACGCATCCAGGAAAACTGGATGAGCGCCTTCTCTGGTACCATCGCCGCTGGCACATCGGAGATTCAGCGAAATATCATCGCCTCCCGTGGGTTGGACCTGCCCAGGGGCTAAGCCTCGATTGCTAAATCAAGCTGGGAATATAAGAGTCCGGCTTCGTAGCGATTCCGATGGTAACGCGCCTCACAACGAACAGGGGAATAACCGCTGCGGTTCGTCTTGAGTTTGATTAATCCGCTACCTCTACTGCCTTTACAGTAGTCGAATATTCTCTTGAGCAGGCCTGGAGAGTTGTTCATCTACCGAAGTGCGACATACTCCATCATGCACGTAGGATTTCGACAGTCGCGACAGATATACCCATGGAAACTATCATGGCTGTACCTGTTTTCACGAAAGCCTTGACAGTTTATTAATCCGGATGGCTACCCCTATGACCTTCGCTAAACTGACCTCCGCTCTCCCACTGGTCCTGATTGATTTTCAGGCCGTCCCGGACATGTTGAACCGGATGAATGATGGACAACTGGGGCGGTCTAGTGCCACCGTATGATGGGTTTGTTGTTGCGGAACATAGGTCTATGGGGCGAGAAGGCTTCAACATGGCCGCCGTTCCTCTTGTCGCATGAAGCAACGGCGTTCATCGTCTACTTCTCTGAGCTCAAGAGAAAGAAAATCAATGTGAAGGTGATTGGGAGAATCGCGATCGTAACTGCGATTGGGTTTCCGCTTTTGGTCGTAAGCTGCGGCGCATCCAATGACGGGCTTAGCGAGGCTGAGTCTCGTTACCGCTCGGGTGTCGCTCTTCAAGAGGCGGGTCTCCTAGAAGACGCCATAGCTGCATACAGCGAGACCATTCGCATCGACCCACGGTTTATCCCAAAGTACTCGGTCTACAACAACCGCGGCCGCTCTTTTGTGGATATGGGGCAATATCAACAGGCCATTCAGGATCTCGACGAAGCGGTTCGTATAGATTCACGACGCGTAGAGGCTTATAACAACCGGGCGCGTGCCTATGCGGGATTGGGCCAGCTTCAGCGTGCGATCGAGGATTACGATAGGGCTATTATGCTCGACTTCCAGTTCTCCGAAGCATACAACAGCCGGGCCCGGGCCTATGCGGAATTGGGTCGGCATCAGCGTGCCATCGATGATTTGGACATGTACGTCAGGCTCAATCCTCAATTCTCCCCGGTTTACAACAACTTAGGTTTCTTCTATGACGAGCTTGGACAATATGATCAGGAAATCGAGGCCTACTACCGTGGCCTCCATCGCAATTCCGATTTTGTTCTTGCCTCCAACAGCCAAGGCCAGCTCGCGATAGCGCTTGCGAATCGAATGTTAGCCAGCCACCATCTGGACAAGGCCAAAGTGGTTGGACAGGACTATGACCGAGCAGCAGCGCGAGGCATTGATCCGAGAATCTTGAAGAGCATATTAAAGGTATTAGGGAAACAATGATAAGAGGTGACCTTACCTCAACCCAGGCGTTCAACGGAGTCTCGGAGCCATCAGATCAACCTTCAAGGGAAAGGAAATAGTCACCAAGTGGAGCATCGGTAAGCCTTGGGAATCCGGATGGACTCTCGCTTTACATTGCCCCATCCTGCCCAACCGATGGTGCCCTCTCATTACTAAGGGCTGACGGTTGAATCTAATCGCTCGGACAAGCATCAAAGTAGTAACTAGGGCATATTCCATCAGCCTGCCGAATTTGAAAAGAGGTTAACTGATGCGTGTAACTGTCGGTGAAAAAGCGGTTTTTCACATACAAAAGAAAGGCGGGCGTGTTGCCGTAGACCTAATCAGCATGTCATCTTGAGCCGGTTCCACGGTGGAGGTGTCGGTCGACACCAACGTGGCGCGGCGAAATACCTTGCATTACCAAACCGTTAAGCAAGATGGAGTAGAGTTGCTGGTGTCACCCGACTTGGCTAAGCACTCAGAGAATCTTCACATCAAGCTGAACCGGTTCCTGTTTTTCAATAACCTTAGAGCTGTGGTGAAGTTAACCAACGGTGTGGTATTGGGAGCACGGACGATGTGACCATACCGGCGGTATGGATTCTGTGAATAATCCGGATGTAAGTAAAACCCCGGCGCGACCCCGCTGGGATTATCTCTTTTCTTGGCCTGTCACCGGACTGCGGTACGATTTCCACCGAAGTATATCCGTAGACCAATCAGATTATCGTGGGTCAGATGTATCACCATGGACGAATTCAATCACAGCCCCTCTCCACACCCGCCAAAGTACATCGTATGTGCCAGCAAGAATGTAGCTAGTAACAGCCAGCGAATGGACTCGAGCAGTGAGCGGATGGTGAATTCTAGACAGTAACTGGCAGCTGCAAGCGGGACCTATGACCGGCTCCGGGGTAAATCTTAACAATCACCGTGTTGCTCAGTGCGGTTCTTGCCGTCTATCTGAAATAGGTCTGGGTTAAGTTTATCCAGTTAGTAGGAGCAGCCAATATAGAACAAGTGTTTTAAATTGCTAACAAATTGCTCGAAAAATCTATTGACTCGTTGAGAACAAAAGTTCTATACTGCGATTCAGTAAGTAGAACATATGTTTTGGAGACGGGAAATGGTTAATGCATCAGCGGTCAAACCCACTGCGGACCAAGCCCTGGAATATTATCACTACGAGGATACCGGGTGCGAAATTTCGTCATCCTGTCTCACTTGTCCTCTTCCCCAGTGCAAGTATGACGACCCTGTGTGGTTCCAACGGCACCGCCGGTTGGCTCGGGATTTGAGAGTTTGGAGCACCATGCAAGCTGAGAGGTTGACAGCGGACGAAGCAGCGCAACGTTTCTCGGTGACAGTGCGGACTATTTTCCGAATCACCCGCCGCTGCCGGGACGCTATGATGGACGTAGATAGGAAAGAGTTATTAGCCCTCGCAGCGGACTAAGAAAACTGTCTCAAAAGCTTTGGTAGGATTCTGCACAGCCCATTGTTGTGTCATTCGGTAGGAATCGTGAGGCGCTCGACATTCTGACACTGAATGTTTGGTTTTTACGGTCGATCGAGTTAGTTATTTTCGCTTCGGTCTAGTGGGATCTGGTGAGGGCTCACATCCTAATCGAGTACGGGACTAGGACCAGAGTGAGCGATTAACATCGGCAAAATAAAACCGATACTTATTAACAGGGCAAAAAGGCCCACGCCAATCAGAATCGACGTTAGCAGGTTCATAGCGAAAATTCCGAATGATTGAAAACGGCTTCGTCCCTTGGTTATCAACAAGAGATTTAACAGCTTACATTGTAACAGCAACCTCCGGCGCTTTGCGCCAATTAACGTTGTAGCTATGCGGAGGTAGTTCAGAAGCGGGAGTGAAGGCTCGAGGATATGACCGACCCCCAATCTCCGTACCAGTCTTTATGTTATTCTCATAAGTTCTCGGAAGGGTTCTGCTGGCATTCCGGCTGGGGTGTGGGCAGTCTGTAACCCACCTAACTGCGTGGCCTGATGCGGCTATAAGTCCGCTTGTACTACCTTGTCAGTGCCCGCAGCCCCTTTAATGTGATGAACACCTCACGGTTCAACAATTCGTATCTTAGCTTGCCATTGAAGCTTTCCACGTAGGCGTTCTCCCAAGGAGCTACGGGTTCGATGTACAGCATCTTAGCGCCCACTCTACCCAACCACCTCCGTATTGCTTTGGCGGTGAACTCCGGTCACGTCGCTCGACCTGATGTGCCGGCCTACTCTGACTGCCAACCTGGGAATCTTTTTGTCTACGTGCCGAACTCAAAGCTTGGTAGATTCGGTGTCAAGTGATGGCTTATAATCAATGAGGAGGCTTGACCGGCCGCCAGCAAACATCCCATAGTCCGTTGACGAGACTCTGTAACATTTCAGGGTCAGTAGATTTCGAATGACTGCCAGACCTTAGAAGATATGCCAATCTCCAAGAGATTATTGATATCTTTAAGTCTGAAGAGTCTTATAAAATTAGGTGGTCCGCTGTGGGAGTAGCGTAAATCAAAAGCCCTGCATGTGGTGATTAACTGGCTACACTCAATACCCGGTTAAAACTGGCGTCCTTCGTTTGGCCGTTGTTGCGATGCATTAGTCTGAGCCAGTGATGGATGGCCGGAGGTCTATAATCGACACAGTCACGCCTGAACAAAATCTTTCTCAGCTATGCGAGTTTTCTTCGTGAGCTCAACAAAGTCCCAGTACAAGGTGGCAATTGTCGCCCCAACCTGCTTCTATTATCAATCAGCCCTTTTCCGCGAGGTGGCAGCCTATCCCGACATCAACCTGACCGTCTACTTTTGCTCCGACGAGGGTCTCTCCGCACGAGATGTTAAGGAAATGTACAATGTCAACGCGCAGTGGGGCCAAGAAGACGATTTGATCGAAGGCTACGATTCCAAATTCCTGAGGAACTTCGCTCCCAGTCCATCTTATCTCAAGTGGCCCTTCGGCCTGATTAACTTCGGAATACTGAAAGAAATAATTTTGGGGCGGCCCGATGCCGTAATCTTGATGTCTTGGATGAACCCCACTTGGTGGATGGCTCTCGTGGCTTGTGCGCTAATGAGAATCCCATTCCTTTACTTGACCGACGCTAACGTTCAAATCGAGCGATATCGGTCAAAGCGGAAAAGACGAATCAAGCAGTTCGCTTTAGGGAAGACTCTATTTAAGATGTGTTCCGGGTTTCTTTGCGCTGGAAGAGCAAACAGGCACCTTTATAGATTGTACGGGGTACCTGAACGAAAATTATTCTCGTTCGCCTATTCCTGGGGGTATGATTCTTTATGCCAGAAAACTGAAGAGTTAAAGTTGCAGCGGAATCAAATCCGGACCGAACTTGGAATCCCGGAAGATAGTTTGGTGATTCTGTTCTGCGGCCGTTTAAGCGGCGAAAAGAATTTGTTTCATCTGGTGGAAGCTTATCACCAGTTGGACCATGAAAGTAAAGCTATGATAATTGTCGGAGACGGCTACCTTAAGCATTCTCTGCAAGACTATGTTGATCAACTTGGTGCTGAGTCAGTATATTTTTTCGGCTTTCAAAAGAGGGATGAGATTCCGAAGTTCTACACGGTCTCCGATCTACTTGTTCTACCGTCAGTTCGGGAGACTTGGGGCATCGTGGTGAACGAGGCGATGTGTTTCGGGCTGCCAGTAATAGTTTCCGATCAGGTTGGCGCTGGTGTAGATTTGGTCTCTGAAGGCCGAAATGGCTATAAGGTCGCGACAGATGGGGATGCTCTTTCCCACTCCATCAAGAAGATTGCTGGACTCCGACCAGAAGAAAGATTGCTGATGGGAATGAACTCGATTGACATTATGAACAAGTGGTTGGACCGCGACCTGGGCAAGGCATTATTCGAGTGTATCGAATCGATTAACGTATATAAAGATGGGGTACGCTAGATTCACCTGCTTTGAAGGACTGCGGCCCTAAAGGGTTGAGCCGCCATCCCCGGGGCCTGGGCATCCAGATGGGCGGAAGCGTCTACCCGCCGAAGAACCGCAGTTACACCAACGGTATCATGCCCCTCATGACCGAGCAGATCGACGTGTACGCGGAATCGGAAGTGCGCAATTGGGACATCGGCTCTCAAGAGACGGCCATGCACAATGAGGGGATTGACATGGCGATCATGTTTTCCAGCCGCGGCCTCTTCAGCCTGGGGTCGGACGAGATTGAACCAGGCCTTGCTACCGCGATTTGTCGGACGTGTAATGACTTGTTGGGGGATTTTGCTCCGAATCGAACCGAATATTTGGAGTAGGCATGGTCCCTCCTCACGACGTGGAGGGCGCAGTTCAAGAGGTAAGGCCGGCGGTCAACGAACTGGGGTTCAAGACGGTTTTTATGCTCCCGAACCCGGTGCATGGGCATAATTGGCAAGACGCTTATTATGGTTCCCTATGGGCGGGGATACAGCGGCTGAAGGTTCCCATCAGTTTCCAATAAGGAGGACTGGTGGACCTCCCACAACCCGGAGATAATTTGGATACCCACATGCGCTACCACACCTGCGCCCACTCTATGTCGATGATGTTGGCAGCGGTGGACATGGCCAATGGCGGTGTTCTAGAGCGCTTTCCCAACCTCACCGTGGCGTTTCTAGAGGGCAACTGCTCTTGGGAACCTTGGCTCTTGTGCCGTTTGGATGAGCACTATGAAATGTCTGCCGCCTACGACCATCCGGAACTTGATATGAAGCCCAGCGAGTATATCCGGCGGCAATGTTATCTTTCGGTAGAGTGTGATGAGGAACCGGCGGAGATAGTTTCCAAGTACGGATTGGAGGACAACATAGTGTTCTCTTCCGACTACCCTCACGCCGACTCCAAGTACCCCAAGTCGGTGGAGCGGTTCTTAAAGATTCCTCTCCCGGACCAAACGAAGCGGAAGTTCTTGCGGGACAACTGCACCCGGCTTTACGGTCTTGAGACCTAACGGCCCAGTTGATAGATATGTATTACCCGCAGCCGCCTATCGTCTGTCCCGGACAAACTCGGCGGTCCGCGCCGCAATCATCATAGTGGTCACATTGGTATTAGCGCGCACCGCATACGGCATGACCGAAGCGTCGTCTACGGTCTAGTTTTACGCTCGATTTGTCGGGTGATGCGACAATGGCGACGGCGTCATGGTTGACGCTAAAGGTCTAGTATTACGCTCGATGTGGCTGGTGTTGCGCCAAAGATGATGGCGTCGTAAATGACGTTAGAAGTCCGATTTTAACTCATGCTACCCGATTGTTCGTCCAAAATGACAGTTACCCCAAACACCGCAGGCCGGTATGGTGGGTCCGACATATTAACAGATGCGGGCATATTGCCTCGATGTGGAATGCTTGTCCGCCACATCGGCTTGCAATTGTGCTGATGTCGGCGTAGTAATCTACCATGTCAGCCAATGGCCGAAGACCACGACAAGAAGGACAAGGAAAAGTTCGAGTTTACTTTCGAGGGAAAAACCCTGGGCTATATCTCCCTGGCCCAAGCCCGCCTTCGGACGATTCAGCATGCTAGGGATAACCAAGCTTTCTACAGATCACGATACGCCCGGCGAGAACCAGTTTGAGAGGTGGTTGGCGAAAAAGAAGATGAGGACTACTAGGCCTACTCCGGCGCCGATGCCGGTAGTGATAGACGTTGGGGCGGGGGCAGGCAATTCTGGACTTTTACGCTTTTGAGAGTGGGTCGATCGAGTGAATCGGATGCAATTGACGGCCTTAAGATTCCGTTTTATAGGTCACGGCACGCCAAAGAGCCCCACTTGCTGGGCAATCAGTTTGATCCGGAGAATCGAGGGCTAATCGGTTACGATATGATTGACCGGCCTTTTAGAGAAGACGAGACGGCTTACATGGATTTTAGTTCACAGGGCAAGCACGCGATGGTGCTTGGAGGAGGCCGAGGCATCGGCAAGTCCATCGCCCGGGAGTCGGCTCGCGAGGGAGTCGATGTGGTTATTGCCGCCCGTACCTTACCGGAGCTATAAAGAACGGCCCGGGAACTCGAAGACGAAACGGGCCGGCGCGTTATTCCCTTAACCCTTGATGTTACCAAACGTGAGCAGGTGGACCGCGCAGTCGCGGAGGCAAACGAGAAACTGGGTGGGCTGCACATTCTGGTCAACAGGCGCCGCTCTACCCGGCGGTTCAACGACAGCAGCCGGCCCCATCGAAATCGTCGACGAGAACGATCTTCTAAGTTACTTCGATGCCAAGTACGTGGGGGCCTTGCGGTGCGCCCGTATCGCCATATCCTTCCTGAAAGAGCATGGTTGGGGGCGTATTATAAATATCAGCGGTCACAACGCGCGGAACGCAGGCAACCTCAGCGCCGGGGCCCGCAATGTCTCTCTGGTGCACTTGACCAAGACATTATCGACCCAACTGGGACGCTATGGGATCACCGTCAACTGCATCCATCCTGGCTTTATCCGCACGGAGCGGACCCGGGGGTGTTGGCCGATCACGCTGCCCAGCTGGGCATATCTCCGGAGGAAGTGGAACAGCGTGACTACGACCCCGGCGCGCCGCGTAGCAACGCCATCGGCCGCATGGTGGAGTCTTCGGAGATAGCCTACTTGACCGCCTTCCTTGCTTCGGACAAAGCCGAGGCCATCACCGGAGAGCTTATCGAGGCCAGCGGCGGCGCGGGAAATTCGGTTTATTACTGACGTTGTATGGTTCTGTTGAAATCTTGGCCGACCAATCAGAGGCCGCGAGTCGCCCAGATGAAATCAGGGGATTTACCAAGACTTGAACAAGAGCACGTGATGGAACGCCATGCCAGACATGAAAGTGGAAGCATGTTGGTCCAGTACAACTGCAGACCCACTAGTGTAAGGACGATATGGTATTAAATCTCACGGAGATTGTGCTGACCTATCCGCCACAAGTCTACCTGGCTCCGTCAACCATGGACGCTAAGATCGCGATTGCCGGTTGTGACCATCCCCGAGGCAGACACGTTGCGCTAAGATCCTGGCGAACCCTGTTGCTCCAGGGTGTCCGCCGAGCCTAGCCCTTCCAGGGCCAGGCCGTAGCCCAGAAGTTCATGCATCATCCGTTTGACGTATTGGGTTAATAGGACCCGGCTATACCGCAACACCAAAGGCGATTGTTCAGCCAACTGCTCCGCCAAGGCCCAAGCCCGTGGCAGTAGCTCTTCCCTGGGTAAGACTTCGCTGACCAGACCAAGTTCTAAGGCCTTTGGAGCATCGATGGTCTGCCCAGTCAGGAGAAAATACCGGCCCCGGTTGAGTCCCAGCAACATGGGATAGATTACGTGCATCCCGTCGCCGGGAATCAGTCCGTTGATGAAATGCCCTGAGTCTTGGAAGGCCGCATTTTCTGAAGCCAGCACGATGTCGCAAAGCAGGGGCAGTTCCGAGTGTCTTAATGCCGGGCCGTTGATGGCGCTGATCATGGGAACTTCGATGTCCAATAGGTTCATCAGCAGGTGCTTGCCCTCCCGGTAGGTCTTGTCCCATTGGCTGGGCGACCGATTTGGCCGGGACTCCCTGGTGCCCGGAGGACCGGTGAAAGCATCACCGGAGCCCGTCATGATAACTACCCTATTGTCCGGGTCGCTGCCGATGTCGTGAAACGCCTGGGGCAGCTCCTCGTGAGGCGTGCCGCCCCATTGCAAGCTGCCACCGTTGGTATGGAGAGTAATCTGAAGGATACCGTCCCTGCGCTCCATGCGCACGCTTTGGTACTTGTTGGCATATTCGTCCAGCGTTACCACAATCTGCCTCCTTAAAGTCATAATCCCCGAAATCGAAGATGTGTTTATGATGGAGCCGCCGTAGGCTTGGTGCAACTTATGATGGGTCGCCCGTAGGCATCGTGGCCGTAAAAGGTGTAAAATCAGGGCCGCCGATTCATTCCGTCTCGAACAAGCTGCCTGATCCCGGTCCTTTGGCTGATATTGTAATGAGGTGCTAACTATGCCCAGCGCAAAGGTCAACGGCGCGGAGATTTACTACGAAGAGGCTGGTAGTGGGCCTCCAATCATTCTTTCCGCCGGAGGTCTGCAAGGTACGCTGGCTGGGTACGGACCGGTGATGGGAGCATTGTCCCAGGAGCACCGGGTTATCTCCTATGACCGGCGTTTCGGCGGACAGTCTAGCAGCCCCCTGGTGGTGCAGACTTGGGATATGGTCTGCAAGGACGTCATGGGTCTCATGGATGTGCTGGGGATAGAAGCGGCTTATTTGGGTGGCGGATCTTTTGGGGCCGCCATTTCTTTGGGTTGCGCCCTGCGTTTTCCGGAACGGGTCAGTGCGATATTCCCTTCCAACATCGCAGGCGGGGTCATCTGCGACTCTTACTTGGCCATGAAACTGTTCAAGAGCGCAGACATGGCCTTGAACACGGGCATCAAGTCGGCGGTTGACGCCTTCGATGCCGGCGACCGGTTCTCCCCGTTTACCCCGGAGAGAGCCCAAAACGATTCGGAGTATCGCAAGAATCTGGAACACATGGACCCTCAGGATTTCGCTCAAGTGATGCGGGATACCATCTATGCGCTATTCGAAGGACCGTATTTGTCCCTGGGAATGACCGAGAAAACCCTCAAGGGCATTCGTATTCCAACCATGATTATGCCCGGTAACAATGATATTCACCCCCGGGGCGTCGCCCAGCAAGTGCATCGCCTGATCCCCAACTGCAAGTGGGCCGAAGTGGCCCCGCACTCGGAAGCTCCGGAAGAGTATGTCCATCGGGTGGTGGATTTTCTGGCAGAGGTCGAGGCCGGATCTTAGACTTGGGCGTAGTGATGACATCTGTTGGAGGCATGTGACTTGGACAGTTTGAAGGACCAGGCAGCGATCGTCGGTATAGGCGAAACCGTCTATAATCGGGACTCGGGAAGGTCCGAATTGAGCATGGCTGTTGAAGCGGCCAAAATCGCGATCGCCGATGCCGGGTTGGAGGCTAGAGACGTTGACGGCATCGTCAAATTCACTGCGGATTCCACTTCTCAGGGAGAGCTGGCCGCTTGCCTGGGCATTCCTTATCTACGTTACTACGGCGAGCTGGGGCCCTTGGGCGGCGCTGCCTGCGGTCTGGTGATTCAGGCCGCAATGGCCGTATCCCGTGGATTGGCCAACAACGTCGTTATTTACCGTTCTGTGAATGGACGGTCCGGGGCGCGTTACGGATCGGGCGTGGTAACGACTCGGCGGGGCGAGGGTAATGCTGCATTCACCGAACCATATGGCCTGCTGGTGCCGGGTCAGTCTAGTGCGCTTCGTGCCCGCCGCCACATGCACGAGTTCGGAACCACCGAACGTCAATATGGAGCGGTCGCGCTGGCGTTTCGAAAGCACGCTTGTCTCAACCCCAAGGCAATTATGTACGGCCGGCCTATCACCATGGAAGACTATTTGAACGCTAAGGTGTTCTTTGATCCCCTGAGGATATTTGACTGCGCCTTGGAAGCCGACGGAGCCAACGCTTTCGTGGTCACCTCCGCCGAACGGGCTTCCAACATCAGGCATCGTCCAGTTTACATCATGAGTTCCGCCCAAGCTTTGTCTGCGGCCGCCGGTAGAAATGGAGATTCCTGGGATGAGAGTGGCGCATCCTGGTTGGCCCCGGAGCTATTTGGCGGAGCGGGGGTAACTCCCAAGGATATTGACGTCATTGGCTTTTACGACCATTTCAGCACCGTCATCATCACCAAATTGGAAGATTACGGCTTCTGCCAGCGCGGAGAAGGGGGGCCTTTCGTGGAAGAGGGGCGCATCGAGCTCGGCGGCGAGATACCTGTCAACACTTCAGGAGGTCATCTCTCCGAGGCCTATCTTCAAGGCATGAACCAGATCATCGAAGTGGTTAGGCAGCTTAGAAGCGACTCAAATGCCCAGGTGGAAAACGCCGAGTTGGGCTTGGTGGATAGCGGGGACGGGTCCGGAGCCCTTATATTGAGGAGGTAGAATTGCCGTGACGTCTGCTCAATTTCCGCTGCCCGTTCCCAACCTCGACAACCAGGAGTTCTTTGACCGATGCCGGGAGCATCAGTTGGTTCTCCGCCGGTGCCGGAGTTGCGCTCTCTTTTCCCATCCGCCCCGGCCCAATTGCCCAAATTGTACCTCGGATAACTTGGAGTGGGTGAATTCCGAGGGCAGGGGTACAGTCTATACATTCACAATTACGAGACAACCGGTGAGCCGAGCCTTCGAAGGGCGTCTCCCTTGGGCCGTGGTCGACGTGGAATTGGAGGAAGGCGTGCACTTAATCAGTAATCTGGTGGACTGCGACCCTGAGGAGATTGAGATTGGAATGGCGGTGGAAGTGGTATTCGAAGAGGTAAACGCCGAGATTACGTTGCCTAAATTCAAGAGGGTAAGCTAGACCCTTGGATTGAGCTCCATCTCACGTAGAGGAACCTGAAGGAAATTGACATCGAACAATCCGATCGCCTCTTGAGCACACGTCGTGAGATAGAATCCCCGTTAGTCAACCCTATAGGTCAAATACAGGAGGTCCAGAATGCCATACGTAGATAGCTCAGGTGTAAGCATCCACTACCACGTCGAGGGAGACGGCCCACCGTTAGTGCTGCAGCACGGTCTCACCAACAGTCTGCTAAACTGGTACGCTTACGGGTTCGTGGAAGAACTGGCGAAGGACTACCGGTTGATCATGGTGGACGCCCGGGGTCACGGACGCAGTGGCAAGCCACACGACCCCAAGGACTACAACCTGAAACTGCGGGTGAACGACATATTGGCGGTGATGGATGACCTAGGAGTAGGTAAAGCCCACTACATGGGATATTCCATGGGAGGCCGCATCGGCTTCGGCATCGTGTTACACGCCGTCGACCGGTTCCATTCGTTAATTTTAGGCGGTATCAGTGCGGACACTGCCAACACTGACGTCCCTCCTGAGGACCGGATTTTGTTGCTGCGGCAGGGTATGGCCCATTATGTGGCGGATGCAGAGGCGAAAGAAGGTCCCATGGAGTCCGGTCGTAAGGAACGGTTACTGGACAACGACCCCGAAGCATTGATCGCGGCTACCACTGCGCCCAGGGGAACCGATGGTGTAGAGAAGATTATGCCCCAACTCGAACTGCCCTGTCTGCTCTATTGCGGTGAAGCCGACGGGTTCTTCCATGGGGCCCAAAAAGCCTCCCAGATCATACCCAATGCCCGGTTCGTGTCATTCCCCGGCTTGAACCACGGCCAAACATCCCGGGCCGCGGAATCGGTGCTACCCCACGTGACCAAGTTCCTAAATGAAGCAACCCAGAAGGTGGTGGGGGCGGGCCGTTGACGCCTCGCACCCGAATGACCGGGCCCGGCTCATCTATGGGCGGAGGCCGCCAACTAAGGGGCTAGGCCTGCCGCGCCGGACCCGGCACCCGGGGCGCCGGCTTTTCCTTTGGACTCGTAGGGTTTCAACTGGATTTCGTGTATGGCGGGAATTACTTCCTTACCCAGTAACTCGATGGAGCGCATCACGTCCGTGTGGTTCATCGCCCCTTCGTTGCCGTAAATGTGCAAGTACCCGGGGCTCAGCCGGTCAATCATCTCGGACAGCTTCCTGGTAACGGTTTCCGGGCTGCCCACTATGATATTGTTCACCCCTTGTAATTGCTCATATGTCAGTCCAACCCCCAACCCGCCAGCGCCGGTAACATTGCCGGTGGGGCGCTGCGCCTTCACCTGCACGGCCGCCCTTGACTGGTAGCCCGCAGGGTCATTGTGCTCCGTCGGACCCCTCTGACGATGCTCAATGGTCCACATGAACTCGCGGCCTATCTCGATGGCCTTTTCGTCAGTGTCAGCGACCAGACAGCGCAGCAGATATCCGAAGTGTTCGGGGCCCGCTTGGTATCCCTCTTCTTCTGCCGTGTCTATGTACACCTGCTTTAGCCATTCGGTTGTGTCCACCAAGGCGCCTAGGTTCATGTAGGGATGTCGGTGTTTGGCGGCCCAGACCACGCTTTCCGGGCTGCCTGTGCCGGGGAACCATATGTCCGGGTGAGGCTGCTGCATGGGCCTCACCCACGGATTGACCACCCGGTACTGGTAATGCTGGCCCTCGTACCGGAACGGACCCGGCTCAGTCCAACACTTTATGATCAGGTCGTGAGCTTCTTCGAAGCGGGACCGGTTTTCTGTGGGGTTGATCCCAGCTTGAAGAGTTTCCACCGCGGTTCCCCGAACGAAGCCGGAAATAATCCTGCCCCCGGAGTAGCAATCGAGCATGGCGATTTCTTCAGCCATGCGGATGGGGTCGTTGACAGCTATGACGTTCCCCAGGATGGCAATCTTCACTCTGGAGGTGAGTTTGGAAATCACAGCCGCGTCTAGGTTCACTGCGGGTTTCATACACCAGTAGGAGGCGTGATGCTCGTTGGTCATGATTCCGTCGAAGCCAACCTCGTCGGCCAGAGCGTATTGCTCATGGTACTGGTTGTAGAGCACGTGGGCCTTTTGAGGATCGAAGTGAGTGTTGGGAAAACCTAACCGGCCAGAGTCGTACTTTTCCAAGTCTTCGTCCCCAACGTGTCCATAGGGCTGTTCGGAAAACCAATACACCTCGGCTTTGTCTTTGGGCCGGGCTAGTTGATCAACCATGGATATACCTCCCGTGTTGCTGTTGATATGCTGATGGTCGCGTGATCGGACTCGACTCCGATTCAATCTTTGAGTGATAGTCGGAACGGCGGATCGACCGCCGTTGTATACGCTCGCTGGCCATGATAGCCGGCGACTAAGACCAGCATGCCGCCGGAAGCGAAGGTTATAACACCGATGGAGCTCATAGCGAGAGAGCGTTCATAGTCGGCGTGTTCGGGATGGACTCTGATCCGGGCGATGCGCCGGGTGTTTTCTAGCCCCAAGTGAGTCCAGGTTTTGCCTCCGTCGGTGGACCTGTAAACGCCATACCCATAAGAGACGTCCCCTCGTATGCACGACTCACTCATACCTGCGTAGATGACGTTGTGGTCGGAGTCGGCGACGGCGATAGCACCTACATCTGAGGTGCGAAAGAACCCGTCGCTCACGTTCTCCCAATAAGTTCCGGCGTCAGAGGTTTTCCAGACACCACTGGCGCAGGCGCCGAAGTAGAAGACCGCCGGATCCTCAGGGTCCCCGGCCACCGCGACCACACGGCCTCCCCTGGGAGGACCGATGCAGCGACATCGCATGGCATTCATCGGCTCAAGTGTGGTCATACCGTTCACTCGCTCCTGCCACATAATGGTGCCTCCATATTAGCGTCCGGCTTATCTTCTACATTGAATCCATCTCTTGTAAGACGGCCAATTCCGCTTTAGATAGTCCTAGCTCACCACACAGGATCTCTTCGTTGTGCTCACCGATGAGAGGAGACCGCCGGTAAATCTTCGAGGGCGATCCATTGAAGATCGCCGCTGAACCGGTGTGTCGAAACGTCTTGCCAAGCTCGGGGTACTACTCTACGTCTGTCCAGAACGCCCGGTCCTTCGGGTGCGGGTCCTGCATAACCTCATCGCGTGATTGGATCGTCCCCGTGTTGGAGTCCCGCTTCTGTAAGCCATGGTAGGCTTCGTCCCGCGTGAGGTTGGCGAGGAAGTTTACGAGAATTTCGCGAATATGCGACTGGTTCTCGGCGATCACCCCTGGAACTCGGTATTTTTAATCAAGTAAGGCGCTCGCCAAACCGTGCTCGTCCATCCACGCCGCAAGGGTCAACACCCGCTCCGGTGTGATTTGACCAACATTCACGTATTTGCCATCCTTGCACAAGATCTGGGCATTGGGTCCGGTGGCGCTGTTCCCGCCTCCTGTGGGGATGTTACTTTTGACTCCAAAGAGCTTCCAGGATATTCCCGGGCGACATGGGAAGTTTCTCCATGCGGACTCCGACGGCGTTGTGGATGGCGTTGGCTATGGCCGCCATGGGCGGCACGATGCACACCTCGCCGACTCCCCTGACTCCGTAGGGATGAGTGGGATTGGCCACTTCCACAATAACCGTGTCGATCATGGGCAGGTCCAGGCTGGTAGGCATTCGGTAATCCAAGAAGCTGGAGTTGGCCATCTGGCCCTGACTATCGAAGAAGTACTCTTCGTTCAGCGCCCAGCCTATTCCCTGGACCGCCCCGCCTTGAATCTGGCCTTCGACATAGCTGGGGTGGATGGCCTTTCCGGCGTCTTGCAGCGCAGTGTAACGGAGGATGTCTACTTTTCCAGTCTCCGGGTCTACCTCCACGTCTACGATGTGCACTGCGAAGCCAGGGCCGGGGCCCCTGGGGTCCACGTTGGCGTTGCCGACGATGGGACCTCCGGTGCCGTTCAACCGGCCGGCCAGTTGCTTAAAAGTGAACTTTAACTCTGGGTCAGATTTGTGAGCTATCACGCCGTCGGTGTAGTCAACGTCATCAACGGCAACCTCCCAAATACGGGCGGCCCGTTCAATCATTTGCCGGCGAACGTCATGAGCGGCCTCATAACAAGCCCAGCCGGTTTTGAAAGCAACGCCACTGCCCCCGGTCATGGAGGTAAATCCCACCGTGTCCGTGTCACCCACTTGAGGTTTCACGTCTTCGGCGGCGATCCCCAGAACTTCGGACAGCTGCATGGCCACCGCCGTACGGCTACCGCCGATGTCCGGCGAACCTTCCACTAGGCTGATGGTCCCATCCGCCAGCACGCTGGCGGTGGCGCTTGACGGTCCCGTGCCGTTGAACCAGAAGCCGCTGGCCACCCCACGGCCCCGGTTGGGACCTTCTAGCTTCGCCGAATAGTGGTCATGATCTCTGGCGGCCTGGACCGTTTCCAGAAAGCCAATACGCGGATTGACGGGTCCGGTTACCCGGCGGGTACCTTCTCTGGCCCCGTTCAACAACCGGAAATCCATTGGGTCCATGCCTAGCTTCTCGCAGATCTCGTCGATGACGGTTTCCACGGCAAAGGCCGCCGCCGGTGAGCCGGGCGCCCGGTAGGCGGCAGTTTTGGGCTTGTTCAAAACTACGTCGTAACCTTCGATGCGGCCGTTGGCAATGTCATAGGCGGCCAGCATGCACTGGCTGCCGGCACTGACAGGGGAGCCAGGAAATGCTCCCGCTTCATAGGCCAAAGTAGTGTCGGCGGCGGTGATGCGCCCGTCCTTGGTCGCGCCCATCTTTACCCGCATGTAGCCTCCGGACGTAGGACCGGTTCCTTGGAACACCTCGGACCGGTTCATGGTGACCTTAACCGGACGTCCAGTCTTTTTCGCCAACAATGCGGTGACCGGCTCAAGGTAGACCAGAGTCTTGCCTCCAAAGCCTCCGCCGATCTCCATCTGGACCACTTTGATATTGGACACTGGTACACCCAAGATTTGGGATGTCTGGTCCCGGACGTTGAAGTGGCCTTGACTGCTACACCAGATTGTCATCTTGCCATTGGCATCCCACAAAACGGTGGCGGCGTGGGGTTCGATGTAGCCCTGGTGCACCGACGCCGTGCGGAATTCTCTCTCTACCACCAGATCGGCTTCCTGGAATCCTTTATCCAAGTCTCCCAGTTCGAAAAAGAAGTGGTTGGCGATATTGCTGGCTTCACTGCTGTCATTGTCGGGCCGCAGCCCACCGGGACGGATGTTGACGTCGGTCACGTTGGCCAGCCGCTCATGTAGGATCGGGGCGTCGTCTTTCATGGCATCGAGCACGTCAACCACGGCTGGCAATACCTCGTAGTCCACGTTGATCAGGGCCAAGGCCTCTTCGGCTATGTGGCCTGATGTTGCCGCCACCGCGGCCACCGCATGGCCCTTGTAAAGCGCCTTATCGGTGGCCATACAGTTATTGCTGAGGAACCTGGTATTGGTCATTGCACCTTCGCCCAGGTCCATGACTCTTCCACCATGCTCCGGCATGTCGGCGCCGGTAACCACCGCTTTGACTCCGGGGAGTGCCAGGGCCCCGCTGGGGTCGATACCCTTGATCCGGGCGTGGGCATGGGGGCTACGTAATATCCGGCCGTGGAGCATCCCGGGCAGGTGTATGTCCGCCCCGTATCGGGCTTGCCCGGTAACTTTCTCCGTTCCATCGTGGCGGATGGGCCTGGTGCCTACCACGTTAAATTCCTGAGTGGCTAAGACTATATTTGAGGCCATCGAAAATTCCCTCCATCATGTGGTTCCCTACCGAACCGGTGCCAAGATTTTACCATGCAGTGGGGTGCTTAGGATTCCCAGATCGAACCGTACTTGACTAAGCAATGAATTGGCTCAAAAAGGCATGAGGTCTTCAACACCGTGGGGCGGTCCAACGGCATTGCCATGTGTCAGAGTGTAGGCGTTCAGCGATGATGGGACGCTTTTAAGGGTAGAAAAACATGAGAGTGGTGGTGGGTTTGGACTCCTGGTGTTGGGTATGAATCATCCACATCAAGAAAGGAGCCAGAAGTGTCTCAGAACAACATCGATCAAGTCCAAGCCGCAGAGATCCCGACTCAAGAGACCAGGACTTTCATCCGGCAAGTCAGAGCCTCGACCCGTAGGAAGTACGACCCGGAAGACAAGGTCCGTATCGTCCTGAAAGGGTTCCGAAGAGAAGTGACCGTTAGTGACCTCTGCCGACGAGAGGGAATCAAGCCAGGCGTTTTCTATGTCTGGACCAAGGACCCTTCGGCAAGCTCAGGGGATGCTTCATGGAAGCGGGTAAAGAACGTCTCACCCGGGACACGGTGAAAGACGCCACCCGTCAGGAGATCGAACACCTCAAGCGAGAGAACCACGACGGAAGAACCACGACGGAAGAACCACGACGGAAGCAGCTTGTTGCTGACCTTTCCCTGGAGTCCCACCGCTTCAAATTGAAACTCTCGAAGTGCTTGATCAGCCTGGACAGTTCTATGTTCCCCTTCTCCATGTCTTCCCACCGAGCATTATGTCTGATACTCATGGTAAGTCCTTGCCTCCCTTGAGATGAAGTGTCTGGTAGGCAAGGAAACTGAGGGGATCGGGAGAGTCCGGGTGTCAGGGCCCGGGTTCAAAACTTCATTAGTCCGGGTACCGGATTGAGGGTTTCCCCAGAAAAAGGAATACCGCCGCGTCGGGTGGTCGCCTAGCTGAACCGTAGCTGAGAATCTTGTGGGTGGTGGGCCGTGTGGGGGTCGAACCCACGACACCCGGATTAAAAGTCCGGTACGGTACTATCCGTGACCATCCACTGATGTCCATCTGATACTAATTTCCTGATTGATGATTACACTAACGTGTGTCACGTACCATTGTTGTCCATCGCCGTGGCTGTCAAATTGGCTGTCAACTTTCTTTAAGCTAGGTGTAGATCCTCTAGCGCAACGCCACGCTCGTAGCAGGTGATGCCGGGGAAGACTCGAAATCCCCCGGTGTGAGCCTGATGGCAGGGGATTATCAGGCGATAGTCGCTGTGGTGGGACGTCTGATTGGCTGGTGTGAGCGTGGTGCTCAGCCGTCTGACGGAGATCTCCAGAATTCTATTACGAGGGGCTCACCCTCTCAGGTCACCCATTAGGGAGGGGCGTCGGCGACAGTCCCGTACAGACCACGGACACCAAGCAAGTTCACCTCCATTGATCAGCAACCCATACAGTCCTGTATAGCGATGCCCTGCCGCAGTCCCTGACCACCTCTTTTTTTAGGCTAGGATCCCCATCAGGAAGAGCGTTCGCCCTTCGTACTTCCCCCACCATTGGTGTCCATGGCCAGTGAAGCGTTTGAATTGGCGTACGGGTGTTGGTGGGGTAGTGGGGTGCGATCGACAGTGTG
>Ga0315336_1002198_pt1 | contig 31298 bp, 33 predicted proteins | sample ASW5metaG_FD_204512 | JGI IMG/M metagenome (GOLD analysis project Ga0315336, IMG submission 204512) | Ammonia-oxidizing marine archaeal communities from Monterey Bay, California, United States - ASW #5 | ecosystem: Environmental > Aquatic > Marine > Intertidal zone | place: USA: California...
TGAGGTGTTCTACAATCGAAAGCGACGCCATGGATATCTTGGCAACATCAGCCCCGTTGACTTCGAGCGACAGTCAACCGGATCTTTTTGAACCGTCCATTAAAACCGGGCAAGACCAGTGTGCCAATAACGGACTCTTGCCTAGCGGACAGAAGTGGAACTCTGGCCGCCGACGACACTGCGGGATAAGCTCGTCAAGATCGGTGCTAAGATCGTGCGCCATGGGCGCTAAGTCACTTTCCAGATGGCGGAGTTCGCCATTCCAAGATCTCTGTTCGTCGAGATCTTTCATCTGATCGACGGGCTGCGGCCAGCCCCTTTGCCACCATGTCGGCCTTGGTACAGACACATATAGTTCGCCCGACAGGAAAAGTGCGCCCCGCGCAGGTCAAAATGCGCCCTTACAGCGCAAAATGGTCACGGGGCCAAGTTTCTCGTCGCGAAATCAGCCCAATCAAAAGAATACGACAGCCTATCGTGACAGCTCAGGGCCGGACTCGTGGCACCCCCCCTCAATGTGCTACCGTTGTCGGTGATCGGGATGAGCCATTTGGGAAATTTCAGTTGATGCTAGTTTTGGGCTACCTCGCGTTGTCGCGGAAGCCATGAGTCGGTAGCGCTTGGAGGCTATGAAGGCTACTATGAAGGCTACCTACGCAGACGTGCGAGCGGCTTATCCTGCGTCAGACGTAGAGAGACACAAAATTATTTCGCCTTATTCGTACTATGTGTTGGGCGTGCTTTCCTTGCGGCTGACTCCGCTGTTCATAAATTTGGGACTGAGGGCAAACACGGTAACCGCCTTGGGTTTTGTCGTCGCCCTCTTGATCCAGCCCGTAATTGTCCTCGGTGCCCTGGACCCGCTCTACTTCGTCGTTGCCAGCCTGCTGGTGCACGTGTTCTACCTGCTGGACAACATAGACGGCCACATAGCGCGGTTTCATCGCAATTCCAGCTACGTGGGGAGCCTGCTGGACCCTTTGGCCAGCTGGGTCCAGCGTACGTTGTTTCCAGTGAGTCTGGGCCTCGCCTTGTATTTCAGCCCTTCCAATTCGATTTACGCGTTTGGGTTGACAGTGCCCGCTTGGGCATGGATCGCGGTTGGCATTACGCGAATGTATGCCTACCTTTTGACGATCGCGATCGGGAGCAAGACGGATGCGTTGCTTGCAAAGGAAGCCCTCACAGTCGGATCGAAAGGCGGGCGATTTACGATCGTAGCCAAAGGCATAGTGGAGCTCGAGCCGGTTTTCTTGATAGCAGCCGTGCCAGTCGGCGCGGTTGGACTGTTGCACCTGTTATTTGCGCTCCTTTATCTGGCAATCCTCGGCGTTATTATCCTTATGAATTTGGGGCGACTCGACGCTGCCGATCGCCGAGACCGAGTCAAGAATCCGCGCACATGACCAATATCGTTTAAAATGAGAGTTATCCCCTGAGCCTTGCGGCTGGAGAGATAGGTTGTCCACGTAGCAAGGCTTCGATCGCTGGGAAAACAGGAGCTTCGACAGACCCATCTCCGCAACAGTTACATGCCATTTTGCCTCTTCGCCGCCGCAATCGGCAACCGAGCATAATTGACTTTTTGAGCGCAAAATGAGGCGTAGACACCCTCTCGGCTCAGAATATCCGGCAAAGCGGTGCGCAAACGATAATTGCCCTCCTGGTATCTGCAATCTCATGTGAACCCGAGATGATTAGGAACTCACCGGCGCGTCAATCAGTTCCCGAGCAACCCCTATCTCAGGTGTTTTGCTTTTTCGGTGGTAGGCTCACCTTTATGTGCCAACACCATTGTTCCGGGTGACTCGATGCATAGCCCTCCAGCAATGCGACATAGGCAGCAATAGTCTTTACCGTGTCAGCTTCAGGAGCTTCAATGTCGTTTGCTGGCAAAGGTGCACCTACATGGGTATCGAAACAACCGCTCGCTTCGCGCACCGTAAACACCGGGAGCAACACAGCCCCGGCCCGCCTTGCCTGCTTTACGGCTCCATCGGCGACGGTGATCTGCCCGTCCAGGAATGGTATGGTGTGAACGCGGCGTCCGCGATGCCCAAGAGCGATCGAGACAAGCTTACCGCGAGCCAGTTGGCGCGACCAAGCCCGCAGCCCAGCCGCCGATCCCTCCGGCCCCATCACCACGCGCTCCGCCAGATACCGATCCTCAATGCGCGTGTGGATCGGATTAAGCACCGCAACCCCAAACTTGGTGTCGGAATAGCCATGTGAAAACCGGCTCAAGTGGGTGACGTCAAAACCACTCTGTTGAAATGTCATCTTGGTAACAAGGTCACTCAAAACAAAAGGCGCTACCCACAGAACGACGCCTCTGCCCGTTCGCAGCGCTGAACTCACGTGTTCTGCGCCTGTCAAACGCATTTCGGGACGCCATGTCCCGGACCAATAGCAACGAAAGAGCATCAACTCTTTTTCGAGTCTGGAGGCAATGTAGGCCGACGGCCATTCCGTCGCCGAAAGGGCGTCGCCCCGGCCCCCGACGACAGCCGCCATGTGTGCTCCACGGGCACGCCATCTCGAATCGAAATGGGAGGTCGCTTTTGCGAGCGCTAGCAAAAGTGACCGCCAATGGCGTGGCGGCACACACCAGGAGGTTGCGGCGAGTACCGGGATTATCGCCAAAATCGCGAAATCGCGCCAACTGATCAGGGGCAACGGCATCAGCAACTGCCGCAATTATGCACGCGGCCCAAATCCGCGTGATGACCGCACCGCCCCCCATGACGCCGAAGACACGCCACCCACCGAGACCAAGAAATGCGGCCGCCCATGCTCCGTTCGTTTTGCTCGACCATGTCCCGCACATCCCCGGCGAAAATTCCAGTATTTAGTCTAAGGATTGCAATCGTTGGTGTATACAGGAGTAGCTTCGCCATTTCCGAAATGGGTCACGAACAACCAAATCAGCCTATGCGTCGGCGCGTCGGCTCTACTCGAAAGCCGACATCAGCCATTTCGGCCAAATTTGAGATTTGCTCGCAAAAGTAGTTCCCTAAAACGGTCGTTTTTTACTATCGCGCATTAAGGATTGGCATTCGCCGGGCCAAGGCATTACATAAGCGGAGCGTGATCGCCGGCGGCGATTACGGCAATTTATAAGCAATCGCAATACGGGTTCGATGTCTGAAACTTCTGCAAACAGCTGGCACGGCACGACTATTCTGGCGGTCCGCAAGGCCGGACAGGTGGTGGTCGCCGGTGATGGCCAAGTAACCCTCGGAGCCACGGTGATCAAGGCCAACGCCCGGAAAGTCCGGCGCCTCGGCAACGGCAAGATCCTGGCCGGCTTCGCCGGCGCCACGGCCGATGCCTTCACGCTTTTCGAGCGCCTCGAAGCCAAATTGGAACAGCATCCGGGCCAACTGACCCGGGCTTGCGTCGAATTGGCCAAGGATTGGCGCATGGACCGGTATTTGCGGCGCCTGGAAGCGATGATGGCGGTGGCCGACGCGTCCGTGTCGCTGGTGCTGACCGGCACCGGCGACGTGCTGGAGCCCGATGACGGCTTGATCGGCATCGGCTCAGGCGGCAATTTCGCCCTGGCGGCAGCGCGGGCAATGATCGACCGCGACGACCTGAACGCCGAAGACCTGGCCCGCCGCGCCTTGGAAATTGCCGCCGAGATTTGCGTCTATACAAATGTGAACTTGACCGTCGAAAGCATCGGGATTGATGACTGAATTTAGCCCGCGCGAGATCGTGCACGAACTGAACCGTTTTATCATCGGGCAAGACCAGGCCAAGCGGGCCGTGGCCGTGGCCTTGCGCAACCGCTGGCGGCGCCAGCAATTGCCCGAGGATCTGCGTGACGAGGTGCTGCCGAAAAACATTCTCATGATCGGCCCGACCGGCGTCGGCAAAACCGAAATTTCCCGGCGCTTGGCGCGCCTGGCCCAGGCGCCGTTCCTCAAGGTCGAGGCGACGAAATTCACCGAAGTCGGCTATGTCGGCCGCGATGTCGAACAGATCATCCGCGATCTGGTCGAATCGGCGATCACCATGACCCGGGAACGCAAGCGCAAGGAAGTCGTCGCCAAAGCGGAAATTCTGGCGGAAAATCGGGTCATCGACGCCTTGGTCGGTGAAGGCGCCAGCGAAGACACCAAACAGAAATTTCGCAAGAAACTGCGCGAAGGCACGCTCGCCGATAAGGAAATTGAACTGGAAGTCCAGGACAGCGGCGGCCTCAACCTCCCAACCTTCGACGTGCCCGGCATGCCGGGCGCGCAAATGGGCATGCTCAACCTAAATGACATGCTGGGCAAAGCCTTCGGCGGCCGCACCAAACCGCGGCGCATGAGTGTTGCCGATTCTTATGAGGTGTTGATCCAGGAAGAGAGCGACAAATTGCTCGACGACGATTCGGTGGTCCAGGAGGCAATTCAGTCGGTCGAACAAAACGGCATCGTGTTTTTGGACGAGATCGACAAAATCACTGCGCGTTCCGAACGCCAAGGCGCCGACGTGTCTCGTGAAGGCGTGCAACGGGATCTGTTGCCCCTGATCGAGGGCACGACCGTCTCGACCAAGCACGGCACGGTCAAGACCGACCACATTCTGTTCATTGCCTCCGGCGCCTTCCATCTCGCCAAGCCATCCGATCTGTTGCCGGAATTGCAGGGACGCCTGCCGATCCGGGTCGGGCTTGACGCGCTGACGGAAGACGACTTCCGCCGCATCCTGACCGAGACCGAGGTGAGCTTGATCCGGCAATATACGGCCTTGATGGCGACCGAAAACGTGACTCTCGACTTTACCGAAGATTCTATTCACGAAATCGCCCGCCTGGCCGTACAGGTCAATGAATCGGTGGAAAATATCGGTGCCCGCCGGCTCCACACCATCCTGGAAAAAGTGCTGGAAGACATTTCCTTTTCGGCCTCGGACCGGCCCGGCGAAACCGTGCAAGTCGACCGCGACTACGTGCACGACAACATTGCCGACCTGGCCATGGACGCGGATCTGTCGAAGTTTATTCTTTAACTGTGTCTAGCACATCCAGCAGCTGGCGCAGGCGATCGCGCGGCAGCGCCGCGATGTCGCTTGCCAAACGATTGGCCAATTCCGTCGCCTCGGGTTCGAGGCCGGCGGTGTCGATGACGATGCGTGGGTGAGAGATCCGCGCCAGGCGATGAAGCTCCTCGGCTTCATCCCAAATGATGTTCAGGTACTCGACGATTTGCTGGACCAAAGACCAGGTCGGCCGGCCGCGGCGGCCATGTTCGAGGGCAGACAAATAGGCCGGCGAAAGCTGCAGGTCGGCGGCCATGCGCTTCAGGGTCAGGCGCCGCTGTTTGCGCAAGGCACGGACGCGGACGCCGAACGGCGTCACTTTTTCACGCTCCGTTGGCGGCGCAAGAGGACATAGAGCGCACCGCCGCCGCCATGGCGCGGCAGTGCCGGTTGCACGGCGAGGACAAGGCCTTTGAGGCTCGGATCGTGGAGCCAGCGGGGCACCAGAGTCCGCAACACGCCGCTCCGCTCCGGCATGACAGAGTCTGGCGCCCGATCCCGCGATCCTTTGCCGGTGATAACCAAGAGGCAGCGCTTGCCCGATCGTGCCTCCCGGGTCACAAACGCATGCAATGCCGAGTGGGCCTCGGTTTGTTTCATGCCGTGCAGATCGAGACGCGCCTCGATTGGTTGCTGGCCCTTGCGCAGGCGTTCCGACGTCCGCCGATCCAATCCCGGCACGGCGCCGCGGCCAGCGGCGGGCGGTGTTGGTGCAGCCTGGTGCGGCATCAGCGGCGTTGGGCTTGACGGACGTGGCGCTGTCGTCCGTTTCGGCGCGGTCTGCTCGACGGGGTCTCGGCGCGGCCCTGGCTTCGGCGCTGCCTTTGGCTGATGGCTGAGCCGGCGAACGTCGCCGGTCACGGCATCCCAGAGCCGGCGTTCGTCATTGCTGAGCGGGCGTTTGCGCTTCATCCTCGTCGATCATCACAATATGCAGACGCCGGGGGCCGTGTGCCCCTTTGACCAACATCTGTTCGATGTCGGCGGTTTTCGACGGCCCCGAAATGAAATTGACGGTTCGCGGCAAGGTGCCGCCGCCATGCTCGGCCCGCAGCGCCGACCAGGCCGCCTCCATGGAGCCGACGATTTGGCCGGCGCGGAGTACGACCACATGATTGTCCGGCACGAAATTCAACGTCGCCGGTGTGCCCGGCCCGGACACGGTCATCAATGTTCCGGTTTCGGCGATGCCGGCGAAGGCCGGTGTCACGCCGACCTGATCGGCAATCACCGCCGGCCCTTGTTCGACCGTCAACATCGGCCGTTCCTCGGCCCAGGGTATGGCATCCAAGTCCGGCGCGATGCGGATCGTTGGCGGTAGATTGTGATCGCTCAGGAACGTCGCTACCGCGCCCGGTACTTCAGACACCGAACCGACCGAGTGCACGGTGACGTCGACTAGAGCGGCACGGTCTTCGAACAACTGACGTCGATCGGCGGCTGACCCGTCGGAGCGCTTCGGGATGAGGTTGGGTGTCGGCGCGGCCAGCCGCGCTTCCAGCGACCGACGCTCCGCCTCCGGCAGCGGCCCGGCCCGGCCAAGCGACCGGCGCAGGCGACCCAATATGGCATCTCGACCGCTCATGGCATGCCTCATACCAACCTGCGGTGATAGGGACCCATTTGACCGGAATTCTTTTGCGCTGTGACGGCGTCGCGTTGCGCCATGCGATGTGGGATATCGGATAAGCAGCGCGACGTGCCTTCTGGACTGAACTCTTTTTCCACCATCAAATGGGGTCCTATCACCGCAGGTTGGTATTACTTCGAGCCCTTCGCCCATTGATCTTGAAAAGTACGACCCTGGGGTGCTGGAAAATCGCGGCCCGCGGTCCAACCAGCCGCGAGCGGCAGACGGCTGAAGCGGCCCCGGCGCCGGCCCATCCGGGCCATCAGGGCGATGGCCAATCCCGTGACCAAACGATAGAGCGCCGGGCGTTTGGCGAAGAACGCCCATAGCCGAATGCCGTGGCGCTCCGCCGGCGGCGTCACGCCGCGCTCGAAAGCACGCTCGCGCCAATGCCGCAGGATGCTCGGCAGGGGTATGTGCATCGGGCAGACTTCTTCACAGCGGCCGCAGAACGTCGAGGCGTTCGGCAGATCGCGCGCCTCCTCCAGCCCAATGAAATGCGGGTCTATGGCGGCGCCGATCGGTCCCGGATAGACCCAGCCGTAAGCATGGCCGCCGACAGCATGATAGACCGGGCAGTGGTTCATGCAGGCACCGCATCGAATACAGCGCAACAGGTCCTGCAGCGGGGTGCCCAGCATGTCGGTACGGCCGTTGTCGAGCAAGACGACATGAAAAGCTTCCGGGCCATGGTCATCCTCAGCGCGCCGCGGCCCGGTGGAAAAGGTGGTATAGACAGACATCTCCTGGCCGGTCGCCGAACGCGCCAGGACCCGCAAAATGGTCGAGGCGTCTTCCAGGGTCGGCACGACTTTTTCCAAGCTGGCGATGACCACATGAACCCGCGGCAGCAACTGGGTGAGATCGCCGTTGCCTTCGTTGGTCACGATGACCGTCGAGCCGGTCTCGGCGATCAGGAAATTGGCGCCGGTGATACCGACGTCGGCATCGAAATATTTCTGACGCAGAATCTCGCGGGCTTCTGCAACCAAAGCCTCCGGTTCCTCCAGGCGTTCGGTCTTGCCATAGGCGCGGTGGTGTTCCTGGAACAGGTCGGAGATCTGATCCTTGGTCTTGTGGACCGCCGGACCGATGATGTGGCTCGGCGGCTCGTCCGCTAGTTGGATGATGTATTCGCCGAGATCGGTCTCGATCGGCTGAATGCCGTGGGCTTCCAAAAACGGATTGAGCGCGACCTCTTCGGCAATCATCGATTTGCCCTTGGTCACCGTCTTGGCATCGACCGAGCGGCAGATTTCGGCGATGACGTCGCGTGCATCCGCCGCCGTCGTGCACCAATGAACATGACCGCCGGCGTCCTGAACCTTGGCTTCGAAACGCTCCAGATAGAAATCCAGATTTTCCAAGACGTGGTTTTTGATGTCGCGTGCCGTGCCGCGGAGCGCGTCGAACTCCGGCAGGCCCGCCGCAGCAACCGTACGGGCCGTCGTGAAGCCGACCTCGATGCGTTTCATGGCTTGACGCAAAGGCTGATCGGCCAGGGCTTTCTGAGCGTTGTCCTTAAAGGCATGGGCGGTCGGTTGCATCGGCTCCGCCCCTCAATCCGCGCCATCGCCGATGGCCGGTCCATCGGTCATGCCCGCCAACACTTCGGCGACATGGCGCACGGCGACATCGGCGCCGATGCGTTTCAGATGACCGGCCATATTCAGCAAGCAGCCGAGATCGCCGGCCAGCACGGTATCGGCGCCGGTGGCCTGAATGTCGGCGCTTTTGCGGGCGACAATTTCGGTCGACACGTCCGGGTATTTGACGCAGAAGCTGCCGCCGAAGCCGCAGCATACGTCGGCGCCAGGCAGGTCAACCAACTCGAGGCCCGGCATTGCCGCCATCAAGCGGCGCGGTTGATCTTTGACGCCAAGTTCGCGCAAACCGCTGCAGGAATCATGATAAGTAACGCGGCCCGAATGATCGGCCTCGACACGCTCGATGCCGCAGAAGTCGGTCAGGAAAGAAACCAGCTCATGGGTCCGGTCGGCCAAGTCCTGGGCGCGTTTGGCCAAGGCGGGGTCGTCGGCAAAAAGGGCCGGATAATGCACTTTGATCATGGCGGCGCAGCTGCCTGATGGCGCCACGACGTAATCGTGGCTGGAAAAAACATCAAGAACGTTCCGGGCAATGGCGCGCGCATCTGCCCGATCGCCGGAATTGTAGGCCGGTTGCCCGCAACAGGTCTGCGCCCGCGGCACGTCGACCGTGCAGCCGGCCTGGCGCAGCAAGGCAACGGCGGCAAAACCGACGGACGGCCGAAACAGGTCGACCAAGCACGTAACGAACAAGCCGACCCGCGGCGACGCGCCGGATTCCGACGCTTTGGATTCAGCCTTCATTGCCGTTTCAGTCATCACAATTATCTGTCGTTCCCGGCAGGCACTATAAGTTGCCGATCAGGACAAGGCCAGCGATCAACGGTGTTTCGCGGCCAACGGTATCGGCAGCAACAGCCACAGCCGACCCCGGCCTTGCATGCGGCCGGCGATCGACGCGGCGCGCGGACCATGACCCCAAAACACGTCACCGCGAATGATGCCGGTGATGGCACCGCCGGTATCCTGGGTGATCATCAATCTGGCCATTTGCCGCGCCGGCGATGCCGCATCGCCGTTGTCGTCGGGCACCTGGCCGGCGAACCACGCCGGCACGTCCAACGCATGCCATTTTCGGTCGACGGCAAGGCTGCGCGCCGGTGTCAGCACGCTGCCGCCGGCGCCGATCGGACCGCCGCCGGCGAGTTCGCGGAAAAACACATAAGACGCATTGCGACGCATCAGGGCGCGCGCGGCGTCGGGATGGGCAGCCATCCAGCGCCGGATCGATTGCATGGAGATGTCCGGCCGGGCAATGGCGCCGCTGTCAACCAAATCCCGACCGATGGCGCGATAGGCGTGGCCGTTCTGGGCGGCGTAACCGACCCGCATGTCGCCGCCATCGTCGAGGGCGATGCGGCCCGAGCCTTGGATGTGCAGGAAAAACGCATCCACCGGGTCGTCGACCCAGGCGATTTCCAAGCCTTGTTCCGCCAAAGCCCCGGTTTCGATGGCCGCCCGATCGGCATAGGGCAGCAGGCGGCCGTCAGCGACGCGCCCGGCGATCCTGCGGCCCCGAAATTCCGCGCGGAACGCCCCAAGATCGACCGAGATCAAATCAGGCGGCAGACCAAGGATGGGAATCTGAAACGCCCCGTGGCGGCGTCGCGAACCGTTGAGTGATGCTTCGTAATAGCCGGTAAACAAGCCGGTCTCTTGGGTGCCGTCGATGACCAGCAGCGGCGTCAACCATTGCTGTAACAGCGGACGCAGGGCGTTGCCGTCGGCGGCATCGATCGCCGCCAACGCCGCGCAAAAGCTGCGCCAATCCGCCACCGTGCCGGCATAGCCTGCACCGCCAAGCTCGCGATCCTCCGGCAGGTCATCGAGGTGGGCGCAGGACCGGCCGAGAGCGATGCCCGCATCTGTGAAGTCGTCCGCGTCCCAACCGGGCAGATCGGCGAACGCCGCCGGCACCAAACGAAGCGTGCCGTCACGCGGCTTTTCTCCGCCCAGCCAAAGGCCCAGCGCCCATGCGATCGCGACCGCGACAACAACGCAAAGGGGGAAAAAGAGTTGGCCGCGCCGGCCCGGCATCACCTAGTTGGAGCTGCGGGTAGCGGTGAGCATCCAATTCGGATCGCGGGAACGAACCTTCCTCGCAAACGTCCAGATATCCGTGACTTTTTGGGTCGCCGATGGATCGCCCGCCACAATTCTTTCTTCGGCATCACGCGTGACGCTAATCATTTCGGTAACGAATTTGACGGTGAGCTCGGCCGTCTTGCCGTCGAAATCGGCATCGATCAGGTCCGTCGATTTGACCCCGACGATGGTTGTCTCCTGAACTTGGCCACCCTGTTCGCGGCTTTCGATCGCGTCGCTGAAATTCTGCAAAACCCGGTCGCCGAGAAACGGTTGAACCTCTGACATGTCGCCCTTGGCGAATGCCGACACGATCATTTCATACGCCCCGCCAGCACCTTCCAGAAAGCTGTTTCCGTCGAAATTTCTGTCGGCCAGGGAAATTTGCGTGAGCGTCGCCGCCAACGGCGACTCCTCGGCGACGCCATCGGGCGCCGCGCTCGGGGAGTCACGCTCCGGCAGGGCTATCACATTGTCGTCGTCATGGGCCGCCTTGGAATCGTCGGCGTCCTTGTTTTGTCCCAGGCGCGTCCGCGGGTTCGATTGCTCGTGGCCCGTGCGCCGGCCCAAAACATTGCGCAGGCGCAAAAATATGAACGCGGCAACCATGGCCAACAGGATAATTTCGAGAAAGCCGGATCCTTCGCCCATCATCTTCTCTCGGCGCTTTTTCTATCCATCAGATGCTACAATTCCTATGGGACAGAGACTACGTTAGGGTTCTCGGCTAGGCCCATTCGATCAGCGTGTCGGCACGGTGTGCGTCGTTGCAACGGAAGCAACAACATATACATAATATCGCATTCCCAACAGACACCCGTCATATTGTATTAAAGTAAGCCCTTCAGAAGGATTAAACAAGCGTGCTGGCTTTCATCCTGATCGCGCTCATCGGCATCCCCCTGATGGAGATTTGGGTCTTCATCGAGGTCGGCGGCCGGATCGGCGCCACATCGACCATTGTCATCATACTGCTGACCGGGGTCGCTGGTGCATTATTGTTGCGTATTCAGGGGCTTGGCCTGCTGATGCGGGCGCGCAAAACCATGGAGCAAGGCCAGGCCCCGGTCGCCGAGGTGATCGACGGCGTGTGCCTGATCATCGCCGGACTGGTATTGCTAACGCCAGGCTTCGTGACCGACGCTATCGGTGCATTGTTGTTCATTCCGCTGGTGCGCCGAGCGATCGCCTATTGGGCGCTCAGCCGGGTGCAAGCGCGCTACAGCGCCGGCGGCCAGCCGCGCGACGGCGGCCAAACCGGCCCGACCACGATCGACGCCGTCTATGAAGAGATCCCGGATGATCCGGACAACGACGAACCCAAATCCAGCACTGGCGGCCAAAAAAACGATCCCTGGAGGCGGCCACCGCCGTCGTCGTGATATCGGCGGTTGTATCATCATTGGGGACATGTTAACCCAAGCCCGTTATAACGACGGATTGCGAAAAAGTTTTCCACCGGCATGCTTTTTCCCATGACAAACCACATTGGAGGAATGGATGGCCGACACCGACCAAGCAGGCACCGACGGCGGTCAAACCGAACAGCCTGAATCGGCGCAGATCTCGATCAACGCCCAATATGTCAAAGACCTGAGCTTCGAAAACCCGAACGCGCCGCAATCCCTGGCGCAACAAGACGGCCAACCGCAGATCCGCGTCAATGTCGATGTTCAGGCGCGCAACATGGCCGAGAATGTCTACGAAGCCGCCCTTCACATCACCGCCACCGCGACCCGCGGCGAAGATACTGTCTTTGTCGTGGAGACGCTCTATGCGGGACTGTTCACCCTGCAGAACATTCCGCCACAGAACCACGAGCTGGTTTGTTTGGTCGAATGCCCCCGGCTGATTTTTCCGTTTGCCCGGCGGGTGGTGTCCGACGCGGTCCGCGATGGCGGATTTCCTCCGCTGTTCCTCGAACCCATCGATTTCGTCGACCTGTATCGGCGCAACCGGCCGACACAGCAAGATGACGCTGGCGGCGCGGCCGAAGCGAGCTAGTCGACCGGCCCTCGCTATTGTTTCCAAATGGCGTTTGGAATCGTCTCCAGGAACGCCTGGTGCGCGGATTGCTCGACGTCGCTGGCTTGGTGGGGCCGCGGCGGCCGGACCGTCACGGTTTCAGTATTTTGCATGGCTTTGGCGGTTTGGCTCAGCGACAGGTCGGGCTGTCGGCCGCCAACCAGCTCGAGATAAATCTCGGCCAAAAGTTCGGCATCTAGCAACGCGCCATGCTTGGTCCGCGCCGAATTATCGATGCCGAAGCGCCGGCATAGGGCATCCAAACTGGCTTGCGCTCCGGGAAATGCGCGACGTGCCATGGATAGCGTATCGATTGCCCGACCGTGATCAATGCTCGGTTGACCGGCAAACCGCAATTCCGCATTCAAGAACTTCAGGTCGAAACCGGCATTGTGAATGACCAGTTTGTCGGCGCCAATGAAAGTCAGGAATTCGTCGGCGATGTCGGCAAACGAGCTGTGATCTTTCAGGAATTCTTCCGACAGTCCGTGCACCCCGAAGGCCTCCGTCGGCATGTCGCGATCGGGGTTGACGTATTTGTGGAAGTGGCGGCCCGACGGCAGGTGATTGATCAGCTCCAGACAGGCAACTTCGACGATCCTGTGGCCGTCATTGGGGTCGAGACCGGTGGTTTCTGTGTCGAGGACCAGTTCCCTCAGCATGGCGCTACCTCTTTCGGTTCCTCACCGGTAATGTCGCGGATAATCTCGCGCACGCGGCCTCGAGTCTCCTCCAAAGAGGTGTTCGTGTCGATGACATAATCGGCGCGGCGCCGCTTCTCTTCGTCAGGAGTTTGCCGGGCCAGAATGCCGGCGAATTTTTCCGCCGTCATGCCGGGCCGCGCCAGCACGCGCTGGCGCTGGACGTCATAGGGTGCGCTGACCACGGCGACCGCGTCGACGCGCCTTTCGCCGCCAGTTTCAAACAGCATGACCACGTCCAATACCACGAGTGGCGCCTTTGTTCGGCGTGCTTCTTCCAAAAAGGAGGCCCGGTTGGCGCCGAGCAGCGGATGAACAACGGCCTCCAGTTCCTTTATTGCCGCCGTATCGCCCACGACTAGCTTGCTGAGGCGGTCCCGGTCAACTGCGCCGTCGACAATGGCGCTGGGATGGAGCGACCCGACCGGGCCAACGCCGATGCCACCCCTGGCGTAGATTTCATGTACCGCCGCATCGGCGTCATAGACCGGTATGCCGAAACGCCTAAACATGCGCGACACTTCGCTTTTGCCCATGGCGATCGATCCGGTTAGGGCCAACTGAAACATCATGTCATTCCAATTCACTGATCATTGAGCACGTGGTCGCGAAGCGCGGCGTCGACAGTCGGTTCCACACCGAACCATTGACGAAACCCGGCCCGCGCCTGGTGCAGCAACATGCCGATCCCGTCCGCGGTCGGGTTGCCGCGCGCCGCCGCCTGTTTAAGCAAATCTGTTTCGAGCGGCGTATAGACGATATCGCTGACCAGCGCGGCGGAATCGAGCGTGCTCAGGTCGATGGCTAGCGCCGGCGCGCCATGCATGCCGAGGCTTGTCGTGTTGACCAGTGTCGCGACACCGCCGAGGCGACGGGACCAGTCGTCTTGATCGACAACTGAAATGCGTCGGTCGCCAAGATCCGAACGCAGCCTTTCCGCCCGTTCCCGGCTTCGATTGACGATCCGGAGCGCCGGCACGCCGGCGTCCAACAAGGCAACCGCCACCGCCCGGGCCGCGCCGCCGGCGCCGATCATCAACGCCGCCCCTGCGGTGACATCGTGGCCCGGCTGCAGTTGCTGCAGATTTTCCATGAAGCCGAAGACATCCGTGTTACTGCCCTGCAAATGCCCGGCGGCATCAATAACGACGGTATTCACGGCACCGATACGGCGCGCCGTATCATCGACGGAATCGCAGATCCGTATCAGGGTTTCTTTGTGCGGGACCGTGATATTGAAGCCGCGGAAGCCGAGCAAAGGCAAAGCACGGATCGCCTGTTCAACACCATCCTGCCGCACCGCCATCGGAATATAGGCACCGTCAATCGCGTGGCGTTCGAGCCAAAACCCATGCAGTCGCGGTGACCGCGAATGCGCAATCGGCCAACCGATGACGCCCGCCAACGTTGCTTCACCGGTCAGCATCATGACATCAGCGCCCCAAGATCACGCAAGCACGTGCTCAACGACACCATCGGCAGTCCGAGAATGGTGAAGTAGTCGCCGTTAATGTCACTGAACAATTGAACGCCGAGGCCCTCCAAACGGTATGCGCCGACGGATGACAGGATCGCGTCGCCTGCTGAATCCAAATAAGCCTCGAGAAAGTCGTCGCTGAACGCCCGCATGGTCAGGGTTGCGGTCTCGAGATGGCGCCAGATGACGACGCCATCGCAGGCCACGGCGAGGCCGGCGTGAAGCGCGTGGTCGCGGCCGCGCAACTGGCGCAATGTTGCCCGCGCTGCCGCGCGATCGACTGGCTTGTCAAACAGTCGCCCATCCGCCGTCAGCACCTGGTCGGCGCCGATCACGAGTGCTTCGCGGTCATTATCGGAAATCCGGACAGCCTTCATGGCCGCCAACGTCAGCGCGACTTCCTGTGGCGTCGCCTGTTCCGACATCAGCGATCGCTTGATTTCGTGCTCATCCAGATCGGCCGGCGAAGTCGAGAATTCGACGCCGGCCGCCGCCAATATCATCTGGCGGGACGGACTGGCGGAGGCCAGTACCACCCGGCGCAGCGCGGCGGCTTCATCGGTTTGCGGGCTATTCGCGGCGATTATCATCACCGACCGGTTATCGCGCAATCACCGGGCTGAAGCAACGGCGCTCACACAGCGCCGATGCGGCGCTGATGCAGGGTCATGATCGCAGCGGCGGTTTCTTCGATCGACCGCCTTGAAACATCGATGACCGGCCAGTTGTTGCGCGTAAACAGGCGGCGCGCGGTCGCCACTTCATCTTTCACGAACTCGAGATCGACGTACTCGGTCTCGATATCCTGCTTCAGGCTCAGCAGCCGACTACGCCGAATTTGGACCAGTCGATCGGGACTCGTGGTCAGCCCGACAATCAACGTATCGGCGTCCTGTTGCAGTACTTCGGGCAACTGAACGTTCGGCACATAGGGAATGTTTGCCGCCTTGATGCCGCGATTGGCCAGATAGATACAGGTTGGCGTCTTTGAGGTTCGTGATACGCCGACCAAAATGACATCGGCCGTCGACAGATCATTCGGCAACTGCCCGTCGTCATGCGCCATGCAATAGTTCATGGCATCGATCCGATCGAAATAATCCGCATCCAGCGCATGTTGCATGCCCGGCAGATTTTGGCTCTCAGCGCCAAGATAGGAACTAAGCGCCATCATCACCGGATCGAGCACGCCGATACACGGCACTTGCAGCCGCCTGCATCCATCCTCGAGCTCGCGCCTGAGGTCCGCATCGACCAGTGTAAACAATACGAGACCTGGATAATCGTCGACCGCCAGCAACACCTGCTCCAATTGTCGCTGCGCTCGTACGAGCGACCACATGTGGACCGCTGCTTCCGCTTCGGCAAATTGCACCAACGCCGCCTTGGCAATAGAATCCAGGGTCTCGCCGGTCGCGTCAGATACGAGATGAAGATGAAACTTTGTCATAGTCTCCAGCACTCCAGACATCAAACGGCGATGTGGATGAAATCGGAATAACGGGCATATCACGGCGGACAAACCGTTGCCCGTTCAAACGATCATCCTTATTCATCCGGCAAGCACCGTGTTATCCGGTGTTGGATAACCTCAATCATCGCCCATGGCAAATCTGGGATATCTGAGAGTCTACGTATGCTCATCGGATTTATCCCCGGGATGCAGCAAATTCGATAGAACTGGATAGTAGAGAAGATTTCGGCGCCGTAACATCGCTTGGGAGGCAATTGTTCGCGGCCAGGATCCACGCTTATGCACAGACGCCATCAGAGATGGGATCTGCGCGAAAACGGCGAGCGAAATTGTGGATAGAATCCAATCCCCGAATTGCACAGGCCCAACAACAACAACAGCCTATATTTAAAAAATATATATATGTAATTAGTGGTTTGGAGATTGGGTGAGCTGGGCTATCACTAACCCTGCCATGCCGTCATCAGACATCATCAATCGAAAGCGTTTGCTCGCCACCCTTGCTGGTGAAACTGTCGATCGTCCGCCGTTCTGGCTGATGCGCCAAGCCGGGCGACATTTGCCGGAATATCGGACGCTTCGCGACAAGACCCGTAATTTTCTCGAGTTTTGTTATACGCCCGATCTCGCTGTCGAAGCGACCTTGCAGCCTGTTCGGCGCTATCACCCGGATGCCGCCATTCTATTTGCCGACATCCTGCTCATCCCCGATGCCTTGGGCCAGCCTTTGGACTACCTTGCCGGAGAAGGTCCGGTGTTGGAGCCAATCCGAAATGCTGACGGACTGACCCGGCTTTCCAGGCAAGGCATCCATGAGCATTTGTCGCCGGTCTACGAAACCGTCACGCGGCTGGCCGCGGAACTGCCCGACGATGTCGCCCTCATCGGCTTTGCCGGCGCGCCTTGGACCGTCGCGACCTACATGGTCGAGGGCGGCGGCAGCCGTGATCATGCCCATACCAAGCGTTGGGCCTTTGGCGACCCGGCTGGTTTCGATCGGCTGATCGATTTGCTGGTGGAGGTCACGATCGAGTATCTCGACCGCCAAGTGCTTGCCGGCGCCGAGGTCGTGCAACTGTTCGACACCTGGGCAGGAGCCCTGCCGGAAGCCGCGTTTCGCCGTTGGTGCATCGATCCGGTGCGGCGCATTGCCGGGGCCCTGAAAAATCGCCATCCCGGCCTGCCGATCATCGGCTTTCCCCGAGGCGCTGGGCAGTCTTTGACGACCTTTGTCCGGCACGCCGGGGTCGATGCCGTGAGCCTCGACAGCACCATTCCGTTGGCTTGGGCGGCCGACGTCCTGCAGCCACTGGTCGCCGTGCAGGGTAACCTCGATCCGCAAATGCTGGCGGTTGGCGGTTCGGCCATGGCAGCGGCGATCGATGACATCTTGGCGCAATTGGGCGGCGGACGGTTTGTCTTCAATCTCGGCCATGGCATCGTGCCCGATACGCCACCTGAACATGTCGCAGCGCTGGCGGCGCGCATCAAGCAGAAGGCTTAACGCGTCATGGCGCGGATCGCGGTGGTGCTGTTCAATCTCGGCGGGCCGGACAGTTTGGCAACGGTGAAGCCGTTTCTGTTCAACCTGTTCAACGATGCTGCAATCCTGCGCATGGCAGCGCCGCTCCGCTATCTGCTGGCTCGGCTGATCTCGGCACGGCGTGCACCGATTGCGCAAGAGATTTACAAACAGATCGGCGGCCGCTCGCCGATCGTCGAACAAACCGAGGCGCAGGCACGCGCCCTGGATGCCCGCCTCGGTGACGTAGGCGACGTACAGACCTTTCTGGCCATGCGCTATTGGCATCCGCTGGCCGTGGATACTGTAACCGAGGTGCGTGATTTTGCCCCCGATCAGGTGGTCTTGCTGCCGCTTTATCCACAGTTTTCGACGACCACGACGGCATCCTCGCTGGCGGATTGGCGCCGGCAGGCTGCGATGGCCAACCTGCGGGCGCCGACCGTTGCCGTTGGATGTTATCCGGTCCAAGCCGGCCTCGTCGCAGCGCAAGCGGACCTGATCAGGCCGGTTCTGGCGCAAGCCCGCGCGGGCGGCAGGCCGGTTCGATTGTTGTTTTCGGCCCACGGATTGCCGCAGAAGATCGTCGATGGCGGCGATCCCTATCAGTGGCAGGTCGAGCAAACCGTCGCCGCCGTAGTCGCCGCGCTCGGCGAGCCGGATTTGCACTGTTCGACCTGTTATCAAAGCAAAGTCGGCCGCTTGCAGTGGATTGGTCCGTCAACCGAACAGGAAATTGCCTTGGCCGGACGGAACGGCGATGCCGTCGTGGTGGTGCCTATCGCCTTCGTTTCCGAACATTCCGAAACCTTGGTCGAGCTCGATATCGACTATCGTGATTTAGCAGAACAGCATGGTGTCGCCGGGTATTTCCGGGTTCCGGCCGTGGCCACCCATGAGGCGTTTATCGATGGCCTGGCCGGTTTGGTGCGGGATGCCGTCGGGCGCAGGAGCGACGCTGTCCATGCCGACGGCGGCCGGCGTCTCTGTCCCGCCGCCTGGCCGGAGTGCGGCTGCGTCGGGGCGCCGCCGGATGCTTGATTGGCTGACAGAGGCCTATCCATGGATCAAGGCGCTTCACGTCATCAGTGTGATCGCCTGGATGGCGGGTATGTTGTATCTGCCGCGTCTGTTCGTCTATCACGCCGAGGCGACGGTCGGTTCAGCCCAGTCGGAAACCTTCAAAGTGATGGAACGGCGATTGCTGCGGGCGATCATCAACCCGGCGATGATTGCCGCCTTCGTGCTCGGCGGCTTGTTGTTGGCGACGCCGGGCGTCATTGATTGGCAATCCGGCTGGATTTGGGTGAAGCTCGGCGCGGTTTTGGTTTTGAGCGGGTTTCACGGCTACTTGGCCCGTTGGCGCCGATATTTCGCCAACGACGACAACCGCCACGACACCAAATTCTACCGGGCAATGAACGAAGTTCCGACGGTCTTGATGGTGCTGATCGTCATCATGGTGATTGTCAGACCATTCTAATCGTCACATTATGTCTTTAAACCTTGAAATTATTGAAGAATGTGCATACACTGGCAGCGGTGGCCTGTTCTGGGCCTGGAACTTTCTTAGGATCTCCCTCTCTCGGGTGTTTGCGCACTAGCGCGGCGGTTATTCCAATTCTTTTATCGTAACAATCAGTCTGCGAAATCCGGCAGAGTCTCTTTCCCAGTTGGATGTATTATGCACCTCGAAGACTTGAAAACGAAATCACCGACAGAGCTTCTCGAATTCGCGGAAGAGCTGGAGGTCGAAAATGCCTCGACCATGCGCAAACAGGACATGATGTTTGCCATTCTCAAGCAATTGGCCGAGCAAAGTATCGAGATCACCGGCGGCGGCGTGTTGGAAATTCTGCAGGACGGCTTCGGCTTTCTGCGCTCGACGGAAGCGAATTATCTGCCGGGCCCTGATGATATTTACGTGTCACCGAGCCAAATTCGGCGGTTTTCCTTGCGCACGGGCGACACGGTCGAAGGTCAAATTCGGGCACCAAAGGATGGTGAGCGATATTTCGCGCTGCTTAAAGTCAATAACATCAATTTCGAAGACCCCGACAAGGTCCGCCATAAGGTCAATTTCGATAATCTGACGCCGCTTTATCCGGACGATCGCCTGAAAATGGAGTTCGATGATCCGACCAAGGAGCACAACGCGGCGCGTGTCATCGATTTGGTCGCGCCGATCGGCAAAGGCCAACGCGCCTTGATCGTGTCGCCGCCGAGAACCGGCAAGACCATGCTGCTGCAGAACATTGCCCACGCGATAAGCGCCAATCATCCGGAAGGTTACCTCATTGTTTTGTTGATTGACGAGCGGCCGGAAGAAGTCACCGACATGCAGCGATCGGTTAAAGGCGAAGTCATCAGTTCGACCTTCGATGAACCGGCAGCGCGCCACGTTCAGGTCGCCGAAATGGTGATCGATAAGGCCAAGCGCTTGGTCGAACACAAACGCGATGTCATTATTCTCCTGGATTCGATAACCCGCCTCGCCCGTGCCTACAACACCGTGGTGCCGTCGTCGGGCAAGGTGCTGACCGGTGGTGTCGACGCCAACGCGCTGCAGCGGCCGAAACGGTTCTTCGGTGCCGCGCGCAATATCGAGGAGGGCGGCTCGCTGTCGATCATCGCAACGGCGCTGATCGACACCGGTAGCCGTATGGACGAAGTGATTTTCGAAGAGTTCAAAGGCACCGGCAACTCGGAAATCATCCTGGACCGGAAATTGGCCGACAAACGCACGTTTCCGGCCATCGACATCACCAAATCCGGCACTCGCAAGGAAGAATTGTTGGTCGACAAAGGCACGCTGGCCAAGATGTGGGTCCTGCGCCGCATCCTAGCGCCCATGGGCACGGTCGATGCCATGGAATTCCTGCTCGACAAGTTGAAACACACCAAGAGCAATGACGAATTCTTCGATTCCATGAACACTTAGTTTCCATCGTTCCACACATGGAACGATGGAATGCTGATTATTCCGCATACGAAATAAAAATTCTGCAGTAATTTCAATAGGACAATAGGCAACCGCGCCGATATTTTCGATGCGAACTGATTAATTACCTGATCGCTGACAAATATACCGCCCGCGGATTTACCCGCGGACGGCGTTTGAAATTAGATGAATGCGCGGAATGCGTTAGGGCAGCAGCACAGTCGATCCTGTGGTCTTACGGCCTTCCAGATCCCTGTGCGCCTTGACCGCGTCCTTCAAGGCATAGGTTTGATTGATCTCAATTTTGATCTTGCCGCTGGTCACCATTTTGAATAGCGCGCGCGCTGATTTTTCTAATTGGGCGCGCGTGGCGTTGTAGGCCATCAGCGAGGGCCGGGTGAAAAACAGCGATCCCCTGGCCGCAAGCACACCGGGATCGAACGGCGGTATCGGACCGGAGGCGCTACCGAACGACACCATCAGGCCGAGCGGCGCCAGGCAATTGAGTGACCGCTCGAACGTTGCCTTGCCGATGCTGTCATAGACCACGGGCACGCCTTTACCCTTGGTCAAGCGCCGGACACCGGCGACGAAGTCTTGTTTGTCGTAATTGATGACATGGGCATAGCCATGGGCTTTGGCGAGCTTGCACTTGGCGGCGGTGCCGGCAGTCCCGATGGCGGTGGCACCGATTGCCGCGGCCCATTGACCGGCGATCAGGCCGACACCGCCGGCGGCGGCATGGAATAGGATGGTGTCGCCTTTGCGGACCTTGAATGTGCGGCACAACAGGTATTCCGTGGTCATGCCTTGCAACATCATCGCCGCGGCCTGTTCGTCGCTGATGTCTTTCGGCAGCTTGACCAGTTGGCCGGCCGGCATGACCCGGGCCTCGGCATAGGCGCCCGGCGGCCCGCCCGCATAGGCGACGCGGTCGCCGGCTTTGACATGGCCGACGCCGCGGCCGACGGCCTCGACGACACCGGCGGCCTCGAGGCCGAGGCCGGCCGGCAGCGGCATCGGGTAAAGACCGGATCGGTGATAGGTGTCGATGTAGTTCAGGCCGATGGCGGTGTGGCGAACCAGTGCTTCGCCGGCCTTCGGTTTGCCAAGCTCGACGCTGCGAAGTTTCATCACCCCGGCGCGGCCGGGCGTGTCGAATTGAATGACTTTTGCCTTCATGAGGTGCCTCTAAGATTAGGTGTGTGGCGTTAGATCAAACTGCATAAAAATGGAATCATTTTGATGCAGATAATTTGATCTATTTCTAAGTGGTAGAGCAACTTATCTGCGTTCGAATGAACGCAGGTTGCTCTAGCCGAGATTGGCGCGGAAAAAGTCCAGCGTGCGGGTATGCGCCGTCCCGGCCGCTTCGGCGTCGTAATGCTCGCCGCCTTCGCGGGCGAAAGCGTGATCCATGCCGACGTAACTGTGCAAGGTGACCAGAGGATTCGCGCCCAAGCCGGCGTGAAGTTTCTCCTGGGCCTCTTTCGGACAGAAGCCGTCTTCTTCGGCGATATGCAGCATCAGCGGTTTGGTCATGTTTACCGCTTCATCCAGTTGGCTCTCGATGGATACGCCGTAATAACCGACGGCGGCGTCGCAGTCGGTCCGCGTGGCCGACAGATAGGCAAGGAACCCGCCGAGGCAGAAGCCAACCGCCCCGACCGTACCGCTGCAGGCCTGGTGATTGCGAGCCGCTGTCATGGTCGCCTGGATGTCGTCCATGCCCTTGGCGACGTCGAAGGCCTGGTAGAGCTCGAACGCGCGGTCCCACTCGGCCTTGGTTTGGTCGGTCAGCTGGATGCCGGGCTCGATACGCCAAAATATGTCCGGGCAAATGGCCGTGTAGCCCTGTGCGGCGAGCATATCGGTCAAATCGCGCATGACCTGATTGACGCCGAATATTTCCTGGATGACGACGACGCCGGGGCCCTCGCCGCCCGGCGGTGTCGCCAGGTAAGCCGAAAAGCCACCACTGCCATCGGCGGCATCTATAGTTATTTCACTGCCGCTCATTTTCCTGCCTCCCTAAACGTTTGAATTGTTTTCTTACTCTAACTCTAACTCGCGTCGGATAATGAGAAAAGCGTTGCTTCCAGCCGCAAGAGCACGCGTTTTGTATCGCGGCCGCCGGCGCCGGAATAGCCGCCAAGCTTGCCACCGGCGGCGACGATGCGGTGGCAGGGTATGATGATCGGGATTGGATTGGCACCGCATGCGGTGCCGACCGGCTGGGCCGCTGAGCGGATCGCGTGGGCGACGTCGCCGTAGGTGGCGGTGGCGCCGGGCGCCAGGCTCAGCATGAAATCCCAGACACTTTGTTGAAACGTCGTGCCGGCAGGGTTGAGCGGGAAATCGATGGCCCGGAAGGTGCCATCGAAATAGTGGTCCAGCCAGTCGGCGGCTTTTGCCAACACCGGTGCCTTGTACTGGAATTCCGGCGGCGACCGGCCCCAATCGATGGCGACGATTTGGTCGTCTTCCTCGGTGATCGTGAGATCGCCGACCGGGCTATGGACCGACCACTGGTTCATGATTTGCTCTCCGTATCGTCGTTAAATGGTCGCGCAACTGGGCAGAGTCGGTTATCGGTGCCGAACACGTCATAGCAACGCACACATAGACCGTGGCCCGACCCGCTTTTGTCGTCATGCCGGCGGCCGGATGGGCCGGCGGTAATGCCGTGCCGGCGACAATGTCGGAGAATACTCTGTTTGGCAGGGAAACGTCGAGGCATGCCTGGCGAAGGGTGCCATGCGCGGTGTCGCCGGGTTCGGAGACCAAGACAATTTCGACCGGCCGGAGGTAAAGATCGACGGCGTTGAGAAACGACGATAGCGGAAAGAAGTTCTTGGCGAGTTCGCCGGCGAACGCATCGACGATCGCATTGGCCTTGTCGCGGAACCCGTCCTCACCGGTGGCGTGCCAAAGCCGAGTGAAATTGCCGAGCATTGTGGCATTGCCCGATGGCGTCGCGTTGTCGGCAATGTTGCGGGTTCGCGTGATCAGTGCTTCGGCGTCATCGGCGGTGAAATAATATCCATTACGTCTAGCATCTAAGAAATGCCGTTCGACGGCATCACTCCAATCGCGGGCGTCTTCGAGGAAGGCCGCCTCACCCGTCATCTCGAACAGCGTCAGCGCCGCGCGCGTCATATTGGCATAGTCGTCGAGCATGCCGGCATGTCGGACATCGCCGTGACGCGCGGAGTGGCGCAATCGGCCGTCTTGGACCATGGTTTCGCGGACGAACCGATAGGCACAAAGCGCCGTTGCATGCCAGGCGGCATTGTCGAAGACTGCCGCCGCATGGGCCAGCGCGGCGATCATCAAGCCGTTCCAATCGGCCAAAACTTTGTCATCCCAGCCCGGCCGGATGCGGTGATCGCGGGCGCCGAGCAATGTTTGGCGCATGCGTCCTAAATCGGCTTCCAGCTCGGCGGGCCCGAGCGCCGGATCGCGGCGCCGGTTGAGGATCGAGTGGCCTTCCCAATTGCCGTCGGCATGCACGTCATAGACCGCCTTGAAGGCGGCCGAGTCGGCGCCGAGCAGCTGATCTATCTCGGCTTCGTCCCAAACGTAGAACTTGCCCTCGACACCCTCCGAATCGGCATCCAGCGTCGCCGCGAAACCGCCGCCATCGGCAATCATCTCGCGTTGCAGCCAGTCAGCGGTCTCGGCGATGCGTTGGGCGAACAAGGGATCGCGCACCTCCTGCCAAACCATAACCAGGAGGTCGAGCAGCAAGGCATTGTCGTAGAGCATTTTCTCGAAATGTGGCGCCAGCCATTCTGCGTCCGTCGAGTAGCGCGCGAAGCCGCCGCCGAGATGGTCGTAAATACCGCCTTGGCACATCTGCGTGAGGCTTAAACTGACCGCATCGCGATAGCGGTTGTCTCCGGTCCGCAGATAGGCGCGCCATAGCAGCTCAAGCAAGCTTGTTTGCGGGAATTTTGGGGCGCCGTTGATGCCGCCGTGGACCGGATCGATTTCTTGCAGGATTCGGCCGGCCACTTGGTCGAGAACGTCGGCAGTTATTGCCGGCGCCGCCGTGTCCGCGGTGTCGCCCTGTGCGGTCAATCCGGCGAGTAGCGCCGTGGTGTTTTTGTCGATGACGTCCTTTTGCGTGTCGTACACTTCGCGGACGCGATGCAACACCGTCGGGAATGCCGGTCGGCCGTAGCGTTGATCCGGCGGAAAGTACGTGCCGCCCCAAAATGGATCGCCGTTGGGGGTCAAAAACATGGTGAGCGGCCAACCGCCCTGCTCGCCCAACAAGGCCAACGCATATTGATAGATTTGATCGATATCCGGGCGTTCTTCGCGATCGACTTTGATGTTGACGAACTTCTCGTTCATGACGGCGGCGACGTCCGGATTTTCGAAGCTTTCATGGGCCATAACATGGCACCAGTGACAGGCGGCATAGCCGACGCTGAGCAAAATGGGTTTGTCCTGTTGGCGCGCCAGATCGAGAGATTCCGGACCCCAGGCCTGCCAATGGACCGGATTGTCCCGATGCTGTTGGAGATAAGGGCTGATTTCGTGATCGAGATTGTTGCGCATTGCGGTGCCTTGTGTCATGTCCCGTCATCGATCGACTGGTTCGGCGCGGCACGTCGCTCTGGCGTTGGAGCGGCGTCAACGGCTTGATCGGATTGCGACATCAGGGGAGCCATCATGAAGATCACTATTGATATTGATTGCACACCGCAAGAGGCAAGGGAATTTCTCGGATTGCCCGATGTCGCTCCGATTCAGGAAGCGGTAATGACGGAAATTCAGGACAAGCTGCGCGATTACGTACAGTCGGCGACGCCGGAGGCGGTGATGCAACAATGGTTGCCGGCTGGCATCACGGGCATCGAAGATCTGCAGCGGGCATTTTGGACCCAGTTCTCCGGTGGAACGAAGCCCGATTCGGAGTAGGAAGCGACCATGTCGGCGAATCCGGCGGCGACGATATTTGCTTTGTCGTCAGGCAGTGGACGCGCCGGCGTGGCGATCATACGACTGTCAGGAAACAGCGCCTTTGCTGCCTACGCAGCGCTCTGTCCCGATGAGCCGCTGCCGCCGCCCCAGCGGGTTCAACGGGTGACCCTGATTGCGCCGGATTCCGACGATGTCATTGATCACGGCTTGGCGCTGATTTTTCGGGCGCCACGGAGCTATACCGGCGAAGATGTCGTGGAATTTCACGTCCATGGCGGTCCCGCCGTGATCCAGGCCATGCTGCAAACCTTGGGCCGCGTCGACGGCCTGCGCATGGCGGAAGCCGGTGAATTTACCCGCCGGGCGTTCGAAAACGGCAAAATCGATTTAACCGCGGCGGAAGGGATCGGCGATTTGGTTGCGGCGTCAACCGAGGCCCAGCGGCGACAGGCGGTCAGTCAAGCGGGTGGCGTTTTCGCGGCAGCGATCGGGGACTGGCGGGCTCGTCTGATCCGACTGATGGCGCATTCGGAAGCCGAAATCGACTTTCCCGACGAGGATCTGCCCGACGGCATTGCCGCTCAAGCGCGCGCCGACGTCATGGTGTTGGCGAAGGAGTTGTCCCGGGTGCTGGATGACCGCCATCGCGGCGAGGTCATTCGTGACGGCGTCCGGGTTGCCATCATCGGCCCGCCGAATGTCGGAAAGTCCAGTTTATTGAATTGTTTAGCGCGTCGGGACGTGGCCATCGTTTCGGATCATCCCGGCACCACACGGGATGTATTGGAAGTGCATTTGGACCTCGGCGGGTATCCCGTAACGGTGTGGGATACGGCCGGCCTGCGCGAAACCGCCGATCGCGTTGAAGCCGAAGGCGTGCGACGCGCGTTGGCGCGTGCGGCTGCGGCCGACGTCACCCTGGCCTTGCGGGAATTCGGTCAAACCCCGGATCACTACGGCGCGTCGGGCGACGCCACGGCCAAGAAGCGGATTTTTCTGCGGACCAAGTGCGATTTGGCGGCAAAGACCGCGGAATCCGTCTCCATACCAGGCGAAATAGCGGTATCGTCGAAGACCGGCGCAGGTATCGGCGATTTGCTGGAATGCTTGATTGCGGTTGTCGCGTCCAGATTTGGCTCTGTTGAGCCGGCGGTTATTACGCGGGAGCGGCACCGGCAGTGTTTGCGCAGCGCGGTTGACGCGCTCGGCCGGGCCGAGACGGCGGTCTCATCCGAGCTGTTTTCCGAAGACATTCGGCTCGCCGTCCGGGCGCTGGAATCGGTGATCGGTCGGGTCGACGTCGAACAGATTTTGGATGTGGTTTTCAGGGATTTCTGCATCGGCAAGTAGGCCTGTTTCACGTGAAACACGGGTCCCGCGTCCGGCGTTGGATCAGCGGTGTTTCACGTGAAACAGCGGGTCAATCAAACTTTGACTCGGAATTGCCGAGTCCTTAGGGTGCGCGCCATGAATCGAATAGACGTCATTGTTATCGGCGGCGGCCACGCCGGCTGTGAAGCGGCTGCCGCGGCAGCCCGAATGGGCGCCCGCACGCTGCTGCTGACCCACAAAATCGAAACCATTGGCGAAATGTCCTGCAATCCGGCCATCGGGGGTCTAGGCAAAGGCCACCTGGTGCGGGAAATCGATGCACTGGACGGGCTGATGGGGCTTGCCGCCGATGCGGCTGGGATTCAGTTTCGGCTGCTGAACCGGCGTAAGGGACCGGCCGTGCGGGGCCCGCGGGCGCAAACCGACCGGGAGCTTTATCGACGCTTCGTGCAACACACATTGGCAACCTATCCCAATCTTGAAGTGCGGGCCGAAAGCGTCGAATCCTTAATGTTTTCTGGCGCGCGGGTAACTGGGGTGGTCACGGCGTCCGGCGAGGAGATTCCGGCCGGCGCCGTTATTTTGACGACCGGGACCTTCTTGCGCGGCCTCATTCACCGGGGTGAAACACAAACCCCTGCCGGCCGTGTCGGCGATGCGCCGGCGGTCGGCCTCGCCGAGACCTTGATGCAGGCTGGTTTTACCCTTGGACGGCTTAAAACCGGGACACCGCCGCGTCTCGATGGCCGCAGCATAGACTGGCACGGCCTGGACCGCCAACCCGGGGACGAGCCGCCGGTTGCGCTGTCGTTCCTAACCGAGAAAATCCGCAACCCGCAGGTTTTCTGTCACATCACCGAGACCACGCCGGCTGTGCACGACATCATTCGACGCAATCTCCATCGGGCGCCCATCTATTCCGGGCAAATCGATTCGACGGGGCCGCGCTACTGCCCGTCAATCGAAGACAAAGTCGTCCGCTTTGCCGATAAATCGCGCCACCAGATATTCCTGGAACCGGAAGGCCTGGAGGATCACACGGTTTATCCGAACGGCATTTCCACCTCGTTGCCGGAATCGGTCCAGCACGAAATTGTTCGGAAGATTCCCGGCTTGGAGCGTGTCCGGATTCTGCGGGCTGGTTATGCCATCGAGTATGATTTCGTCGATCCCAGGGAGTTGCGTCACAGCCTAGAAACACGGCGTTTTTCAGGGCTTTTTCTAGCCGGGCAAGTCAACGGGACCACTGGCTATGAAGAAGCGGCGGCGCAGGGCCTGATGGCCGGCTTGAATGCCGCGGCTGCCTGTGTCGGGCAGCGGCCGATCGTGTTGGACCGGGCCGATGCCTATATCGGCGTCATGATCGACGACTTGGTGTCGAAAGGCGTCACCGAACCCTATCGCATGTTTACGTCACGGGCCGAGTATCGCCTGACCTTGCGGGCCGACAACGCGGATCAGCGGCTGACCCCGTTGGGCCTCGACCTCGGCTGCGTCGGAGCGGAACGCCGCCGGTACTATGACGACAAAGCGGACCGATTGGCGGCCGGCCGTCGGTTGGCTGAATCGATTTCCCTGTCGCCGACGGCAGCGCGGCGGCATGGCCTGAACGTCAATCAGGATGGCGTCCGGCGAAGCGCCGCCGTGTTGCTGCGTTACCCCGACATCGATGCGGCAAAATTGACGGTGATTTGGCCTGAATTGGGGCGGTTGGCGCCGGATGTGGTCGAACAACTTGAGATCGATGCCCATTATGCCGGTTATTTGCAACGGCAAGAGGCCGATATCCTGTCATTTAGAAAGGATGAGGCGCTGCTGCTGCCGGAAAATTTGGACTATTTCGCGATCATGGGTTTGTCGATCGAAATGCGCGAGATTTTGTCGCGGGCGAAACCGGCCACGCTTGGCCAAGCCGCGCGGCTTTCCGGCGTGACGCCGGCCGCCCTTACCGTCTTGCTTGGCCATGTCCGCCGTGGCGACCACCGCAGGGCCGGGTAACGGTGCCGCGCCAGGACCTTGGCGACATCCTGGAGGTTTCACGTGAAACATTGGCGCGTCTCAGTCGCTATGAGGCGATGCTGCGCCATTGGCAGAAATCCATTAACCTTGTCGGTCGCAACACACTAGATCAGGTTTGGGTGCGGCACTTCCAGGATTCGGCACAACTGGCCGCGCTGGCGCCGGAGACCGCCAAACATTGGCTCGATTTTGGCAGCGGTGCCGGCTTTCCCGGCTTGGTCTTGGCGATCCTCGGTGTCGGCCACGTTCATTTGACGGAATCCGACGGTCGCAAATGCGTTTTCCTGCGCGAAGTTATTCGCGAAACCGAGGCCCCGGCGACGGTGCACCACAGCCGCGTCGAAACCCTGCCGCCCATGCGGGCGGACGTGATTACGGCGCGCGCGCTGGCGCCGTTGACGGCGCTGGTGCCGCTCGCCGCCAGGCACGCCACGGAAGACACCGTGGCGTTGTTCCCAAAAGGGCGAAAATCTGCCCGCGAATTACAAGATCTTGATGATTGGCTGATCGAATCTGGCATATCTATGAATATTCAGGTAGAATCACTGACGAGTCGTGTCGATGGCGAGGGTGCCATCATACGGTTGAGAGGATTCGCCCCGTGACCGAGATTCTTCCCTTGCAATCCGCGCCGAGAATCCTTGCTGTCGCCAACCAGAAGGGCGGCGTGGGCAAAACCACAACGGCCATTAACTTGGCGACGGCCCTGGCGGTGCTGTCGAAACGCACCTTGGTGATCGATTTGGATCCCCAAGGCAACGCCTCGACCGGCCTCGGCATCCCGCGCGGTGAGCGCCGCCACAGCACTTACCATGTCTTGGTCAACGACCTGCCGATCCGCGACGCCGTCATTCAAAGCAAAGTGCCCAACCTGGACATCGTGCCGTCGACCGTGGACCTTGCCGGTGTCGAGATCGAACTAATCGACCAACCCCGGCGCAGCCATCGGCTGAAAGACGCGTTGACCGCGCTCGGCTATCGCTATGACTATGTTTTCGTCGATTGTCCGCCGTCGCTCAACATTTTGACCATCAACGCCATGACCGCCGCGGATGCGGTGTTCGTGCCGCTGCAATGCGAGTTCTTTGCCTTGGAGGGCTTGAGTCAATTGCTGCAAACGATTCAGCGTGTCCGAACCACACTTAATCCGCGGTTGGAGATACAGGGGGTGGTGCTGACCATGTTCGACAAACGCAACAACCTGTCGGAACAGGTCGCCCAAGACGTGCGCAGCTTCCTCGGCGACAAAGTCTATGAGACCGTCATTCCCCGCAATGTCCGTGTGTCGGAAGCGCCGTCCCACGGTAAGCCGGCATTGCTTTACGACTACCGATGCGCCGGCAGCCAAGCCTATATCCGGCTGGCCACCGAGGTCATTCAACGCGAAGCCAAGCTGCAGGCGGCATGAAACAGGTGGAATTGGGACTATGATCGATGAAACCGGAAGAAATAAAGGACTTGGCCGCGGTTTGGCATCGCTGCTAAGCGACGACGGTGCGGATGGGTTGGCCGAGCTGGAACCGATTAAGGAACAAAAAGAAGTGCCGATCGAGTTCCTGCGGCCCAGCCCCTATCAGCCCCGGCGCCACTTCGACGAAGAACACATGCAGTCGCTTGTCCGCTCGATAAAGGAAAAAGGCGTGCTGCAGCCGATCTTGGTGCGCCGCGATCCCAATGACGCCACGCGCTATGAAATCGTTGCCGGGGAACGGCGCTGGCGCGCGGCCCAGCAAGCGAAGCTGCACCTGGTTCCAGTCGTCGCCAAAGAGCTTTCCGATAGTGACAGCCTGCAAGTCGCGATCATCGAAAATGTCCAGCGCCAGGATTTGAGCCCCCTGGAAGAGGGGGCGGGTTACAAGCGCTTGATCGATGAATTTGATTATTCTCAGGAACAATTGGCGCAGGTCATCGGCAAAAGCCGCAGTCACGTTGCCAACATGATCCGACTGTTGTCTTTGCCAGACGAAGTCAAAGGCATGCTCGATGACGGCCGCTTGAGTGCCGGCGCCGCGCGGGCACTGATTACGGCAGAGGATCCGGTCAAACTGGCGCGGGAAATCGTGCAACGCGGCCTCAATGTGCGCGGCGTCGAAAAATTGCGCGGCGCCGTGTCCGGCACGCGGCGTCCGGCCAAGGAAAAGGATGCGGACACCAGGGCGTTGGAGGATCGGGTGTCGGCCGCCCTTGGTCTAAGCGTCGATATTGCTCACCAAAAACGCGGCGGAATTGTGAAGATTTCGTACCGTGACGTCGAGCAGCTCGACGAGGTATGCCGGCGCTTGTCCGGTGTCGGAAGTACCACAGCTCCGCTGGACGAAGACCCTCTGACCGATGATGATGAAGCCGCCGTGCCGCCCTACCTGCCGGCGGTGAGTGGCGGGTCGCAGCCCTAGGTCACATACCCATAAATTAGATTCCCAAACGCCATGATATGTGATTCAAGATTCCAAACAATTGGAGTTTTGAAATGGCACGTTTTGATTTGACGGATTTCGAGTGGTCAGTGATCCAACCGT
>Ga0315336_1002199_pt1 | contig 31292 bp, 28 predicted proteins | sample ASW5metaG_FD_204512 | JGI IMG/M metagenome (GOLD analysis project Ga0315336, IMG submission 204512) | Ammonia-oxidizing marine archaeal communities from Monterey Bay, California, United States - ASW #5 | ecosystem: Environmental > Aquatic > Marine > Intertidal zone | place: USA: California...
GTGAAGGTATTCAAGCCGATCCAATTGAAGGACTTATGTGGCTCACACTAGCTAGCCGACAATCTGGTGGTACTGACGACGGCTATTGGATTTCAGAGCTATATGAACGCGCTGTGTCTGTGGCAACACCTGATGAGCGTCAGAAGGCCTTGCAGGCTGCTGACACTCTTGGCGGACGCTTCGGCGGCTAATCTACATCCCTAAATATCAAAGTGCCCAACAACGGGAACGTGATCCGACGGACGCTCACGGTCACGCATATCTTTGTGGACTTCAACGCTTAGAATTTTGTCTGCTGCTTGAGGTGAACACATCAAATGATCAATGCGAATGCCGTGATTTCTTGGCCAAGCGCCAGCTTGGAAATCCCAGAATGTGTAAGCTTCTTCGCTGTTACATGCGCGCAAGGCATCAGTCATCCCTAATGCGCCTAAGGCTCTGAACTTCTCAAGACTTTCAGGACGATAAAGTGCATCACCCCACCAACCCTGAGGGTTGTGACAGTCTTGTGGTTCGGGGATGATGTTATAGTCGCCTGTGACTATGAGTGGCTCTTCATGCAACAATTGTTCACGCGTCCATTCTATTAAGCGATCCATCCAAGCGAGTTTGTAGGGGAATTTTTCCGTATCAACAGGGTTGCCGTTAGGCAGATAGATACCAGCAACGCGAACTGGCCCCTCAGGTCGGCTAATTACGCAATTGATAAATCGCGCTTGAATGTCTTCGTCGTCACCTGGCAGTCCGCGACTAACTTCTTCAAAAGGATGAAGCGATAAAAGCGCAACGCCATTGAAACTCTTTTGGCCATGTGTTTCCACATTATATCCAAGGTCTTCAAAGACTTCGCGAGGGAAGTTTTCATCTATACTTTTGATTTCCTGCAAACAAACAAGATCTGGCTTGTTTTCGCGCAACCAATATTCAACTTCGGTTAAGCGAGCTTTGATTCCGTTGATGTTCCACGTTGCTATCTGCATGTTTTTACTCGCATTTCCTAAGTTTATCCACACCCACTACTCAACAACTATTCAAGAATAAAAATACATGATGAGCTGTTGGTGCGATTCAAGGGCAATCGTAGCTTTTTTATGGGGGTGTAACAACATGAGCAAAGAAGCAACTGACGACTTAAAAACAAAACTAATGGATCCGGATTATCAACCGCCGATGTCCGTGGCAATTCCGCTAGGATTGCAGCACGTATTGGCGATGTTTGTTTCCAATTTTACGCCAGCAATTATTGTTGGTTTGGCTGCCGGCTTTGCTTTCGGCTCAGCTGATCTTGTCTTCCTTATTCAAATGTCGATGCTATTTGCTGGTATTGCGACATTGTTCCAAACAATTGGCATGGGCCCAATCGGAGCTCGTCTTCCAGTGATGCAAGGTACAAGCTTTGCTTTTATCCCTGTGATGATCCCAATTGTTAAAACGGCTGGCATGGCCGCGCTATTTGGCGGTATCATCGTTGGCGGTATTTTCCACTTCCTACTCGGCACGTTTATTGGCCGCATACGTGGCTGGTTGCCTCCATTGGTAACTGGTTTGGTCGTGCTTTCAATTGGTTTGGCGCTTATTCCAACAGGCATCAAATATGCTGCTGGTGGTGTTCCTGCATTTGACAGAGGCCTACCTGAGTTTGGTAGCTTAGCAAACTGGACACTCGCACTAACGGTGATCATTGTTTCACTTGGCCTCAAATTCTTCGCAAAAGGCATGATGTCTAGTGCGGCGATCTTGATCGGGCTTATTGCTGGAACACTTGTTGCAATACCAATGGGCATGTTGAACATGTCAGGCGTTGCAAACGCTGCGTGGTTCTCAATTCCAACTCCTTTGAAGTACGGAATCGAATTTAATGCTGCAGCGATCATTGGTATGTGTTTGATGGCTGTTGTTTCAGCAATCGAAACCGTTGGCGATATCTCGGGTGTTACCAAAGGTGGTGCAAACCGCGAAGCAACTGACAAAGAACTATCTGGTGGTACATTCGCAGATGGTCTTGGTACTGCTATTGCTGGGCTTTTTGGTGGTTTGCCAAATACTTCGTTCTCACAGAACGTTGGTTTGATCTCACTTACAGGCATCATGAGCCGGATGGTTGTGACCATCGGCGCTGTGTTCCTAGTGCTGTGCGGTCTTGTTCCAAAAATTGGCGCTATTATCGCATCTATGCCAATTGCTGTTCTCGGCGGTGGCGTGATTGTGATGTTCGGCATGGTAGCCGCAGCTGGCTTGAATATGCTGGGTGACGTTAAATGGAACCGTCGTAACATGGTCATCTTGGCTGTATCGCTTGGCATAGGCCTTGGCCTTCAAGCAGTTCCATCAGCACTTCAGCATATGCCTTCAACATTCCAAGTATTACTTGCATCAGGCCTATTGCCTGTCGCTTTCCTTGCAATTGTGTTGAACGCAGTTTTGCCAGAAGATCTGGACTAAGAATCAATTGGGCCCGGCAAATGCCGGGCCCAATAACTCAATTGAAGAATGCAACTAAACTGAGAAGCTTGTCCCACAACCACATGACGCCACTGCGTTCGGGTTGTTGATCTGGAAGCTTTGACCAATAAGGTCGTTTACAAAGTCAATTTCTGCACCTTGCATGAACTCTAAGCTCAGCGAATCTATCAATACTGTTGACTGTGAGTCACCAAGTACCAGATCTTCATCAGTCGCTTTGTCTTTGACTAAATTGTATTCGTACTGAAATCCCGAGCAACCACCACCAGACACAGCGATACGCAGCACTGTGCCTTCGTCCTGCTTAGATAAAATCGTCGCGATCCGTGTTTGAGCTCGGTCGGTGAGAATAACAGCCTGAGATGCAACAGCAGCTTCTGACATGAAACAATCCTAAATCTGCGCCAAAATGGCATATTAACAAGTGTTGTTTAATAGATAGGCTTCATAAAGCACTTTGAAAAGAGGGTACAAGGAAAGTTGATGTATCTGGAAAATGCACTCGCGAAATATGCATCGCATTCAAAAGATTCACTGGGCCGCCTATATGGCACCAGCAGCAGTCCAACACGTTCCGAATTTCAACGTGACCGCGACCGTATCCTACATTCCAATGCCTTTAGACGTTTGCAACACAAAACGCAGGTTTTCCTTCATCACGAAGGCAATCATTTTCGTACGCGACTTACGCACACGCTAGAAGTCTCTCAAATTGCGCGTTCAATCGCGCGTTCTTTGCGTCTCAACGAAGACTTGGCGGAGTGCTTGGCACTGGCTCACGATCTTGGGCATACGCCTTTTGGTCATGCTGGCGAACGAGTAATGCATGAAAAGATGAAAGACCACGGCGGCTTTGATCATAATATTCAAGCCTTGCGTGTTATCACGTCACTTGAAAATCGATATGCGGACCATGATGGTCTCAATCTGACGTGGGAAACTGTTGAGGGCATTATCAAGCACAACGGCCCGCTAACACAGGCGGATGGCACGCCTTTAGGTCACTACAAAGATATAGGTTTGCCATTTGGCTTAGATCACGAACTTGCCGTTTCTGATTTGAGGTTTGACAGCTATTCAAGCTTAGAAGCACAAGCTGCTGCTATTGCTGACGATGTTGCTTACAACGCTCACGATATTGATGACGCCCTACGCGCAGGGTTGCTAACGCTGGATCAACTTAGCGAGGTGGCACTTGTTGGGGACATAGTGAAGGAAGTTAGGGCACACCATCCCGGTCAAACTTCTGACCGTCAGTCCCACGAGGTTATCCGTCGGCTAATCACACGCACAATCGAAGATGTAATTTCGACAGCGACAAAAAACATTGAAGGTGCAAACCTAACCTCTGTTGAAGACGTTAGGACCGCTGGTCGCACGCTCATCGGCTTTTCAGACCTCATGGCCGCGCAAGAAAAGCAGCTCAAACAGTTCCTTTTCCAAAACGTCTATAGATCAGAACAGGTTATGGCGCCTGTGAGAACCGCGGAAGGTTTGGTTGGCGAACTATTCGATGCCTTTTTATCAGGCGCCTTGATGCCAGATGAATGGGAAACACAAGCAAATTCAAACCCAATTGGTGGTCGTGCGCGCACTGTTTGCGACTTTGTGTCGGGAATGACGGACCCATATGCCACCAATACATTTAACCGATTGTTTGACGCGAGCGTGGATTTCCGGTAACCGCTTGCGCAATCACTTGCTTTTGAGATGGACACAGTAAAATGGACGCTTTTGCCGTCTTCCGCGAACGCGTGGAAGAAAAACTGATCAACCTTTATCCGCAACTTAGCGAAGACAAGTCAGCTTTGAGCCGATTTGTGGTTGAGCCTCCACGTGACCCGAGCCATGGCGATATTTCATGCAATGCGGCAATGGTGCTTGCAAAAGTCGTAAAACAGAAGCCTCGCGACATCGCTGAAGCTATAGCTTCTTCGTTCGACGACGATAAACTTGTTGTTTCAATCGATGTTGCTGGACCGGGTTTTCTGAACTTCCGCCTTGCAGCAAATGTTTGGCAGTCTGTCATAAGCGATGCAAATGAGCAGGGCGCAGATTATGGTCGCCCAGCTACTGCGCCTGAAGGCAAAGTGAACGTTGAATATGTGTCGGCGAACCCGACAGGTCCACTTCACGTCGGTCATACACGTGGCGCCGTATTCGGCGATGCCTTAGCAAATCTGTTGCAATTCTGTCGGTTTGATATCTCTAGAGAGTACTACATCAATGATGCCGGCGGTCAGATTACCGTTTTGGCCCAGTCAGCGTACTTACGGTACTTGGAAGCGACCGGCGAAGACATTGGTGAAATTCCAGCTGGCTTATATCCAGGCTCTTACTTGTTGCCTGTCGGAGACGCCCTTGCCAAAAAATTTGGTGATGAACTTAAGTCAAAATCTGAAGATGAGCGCATTGCTCTAATCAAACCAATCGTTCTTGAAATGATGATGGATTTGGTGCGGTCAGATTTGGCCAAGCTTGGCGTAAAGCACGATCACTTTTTCTCAGAACAAACACTACATGGTGATGATGGCGACATCAAAAACACCTTGGCATGGTTGCGGGAAGAGGGACTTGTCTATCAAGGAACACTTGAGGCTCCAAAAGGTAAGACCCCTGAAGAGTGGGAAGATCGCGAACAAACACTGTTTAAAGCGACTGACTTTGGTGACGATACGGATAGAGCTCTCATTAAGTCTGATGGCTCGTACACATATTTTGCCGCCGATATTGCTTATCACCGGAACAAGTATCTGCGCGGATTCAACAGCCAGATTGTTATGCTAGGTGCTGATCACTCTGGTTACATCAAACGCTTGAGCGCCGCTGGCAAAGCAGTATCGGGTGGTGAAGCTGAAGTTGATGTGAAGATCTGTCAGCTGGTAAACCTACTCCGTAACGGCGAACCTGCGAAAATGTCTAAGCGCTCGGGCAACTTTGTCACGATGGCAAACTTGGTTGATGAAGTTGGCACTGACGTGGTGCGTTTCATAATGTTGTTCCGTCGGAATGAAGCGCCTTTGGACTTCGACTTCGATCTGGTTACGCAACAGACTCGCGAAAACCCAGTATTCTATGTGCAATATGCCCACGCGCGGACATATTCCGCTTTTAGAAATGCCACACGTGATGTGCCCGATTTGGATATTTCACTTGATGCGCTAAAGAATGCGGATCTGTCGTTGCTAAGCGATGAAGCCGAATTGGAGCTTTTGCGCGTTGCAGGACAGTTCCCGCGCGCTATCAATTCAGCTGCAACTGCACATGAACCACATCGTGTTGCATTCTATGTTCATGAATTAGCCGCTGCGTTTAATTCACTGTGGACAAAGGGCCGAGAACGTCCGGAGTTACGATTTGTTAACCAAGATGAACCGAAAGTAACTTTAGCGCGACTCGCTATGGTGCACGCTGTGCGTCAAATCTTGCAGAACGGCTTGCAGATCTTGGGCGTTAGCGCACCGACTGAATTAACATAATTCAGGCACATTGCTGGTTTATCAGCAGTTTATGAGTGTTACGAAGACAGAAGTGAGGGTCCGGGCTAAACCCGTTGACCAGACTATATGAGCAACTCGAACGAACAAAAGAGTGCAGGTTTCGACCAATCAGACGATTTGATTGCAGAACTCGCACGCATCGTTGCCGATGACGCAAAGCGCGGTACTGTTGCAGATGCAGTGGAAGAGCGAGCACAAAACGTCGGGCAAATGGAACAGCCAACGGCACCATCTGCTCCCTCCGAGCCCGCTTTTGAGCCTTCAGTTGCACCGGAACCCATTAGTTCACCTGCGCCATTCTCATTTTCCAAAGTTGGAGAGGGCGTTACGCCAGTATCGGCACAAGAACGATCTGAACCAGAAGCTTTTGCCGGCCTTGGTGCACAGGCAGACGACTTAGCTCAACAGGCCGCGACTGCGCCAGAAACGCCGTTCGATTTTGACTTTTCAGCGAACATTGAGGCGGGCCGCGATGCATTGCCAGATGTTGGCCTAGATAAGCCGCTTGTAGAACCAACTGTTGAAACGCCTGTTTTCGACCCAATTGGCACTGCACCTGAACCAGACATGTCAGATGCGTTTGATCCAGATGGGATTGCAGCACTAATTGAGGGCGTTGAGGAAATTGCCAATGGGCAACAACCTCCTGAACCCGTTTTTGAGCCAATTCCTGTAGCACAAGCTCCAACAGCCGCGCCTGTTTCTGACGAACCTTTTGGTGCCGAAGAAAAACCTTACGAGTATGTGCCCAAAAGTACACCGCAATCGGAAGACCAATTCTCAGTTTCACCAACAGTTTCTGAGCCTGCTCCCACGGCATCAGCATTTGAAGATGAAGCTGCCTTGGCTGAGATTGAAAGCCTGATTGCTGATACAGCAGAGCCTGAACCAGCACCACAACCACAAGCTGCTCCTGCTGACGCTGCTGAAGCGGCGATTATGGCGGCATTGGCAGCATCGGTTCCTACTGCTGCCAAAACAGCGCCGGTGACCAGAGCAGAGCCATCACCAACTGTTGAGCCTGTTCAGCCGACCATCAAAGTTGCTGAGCCAACAATGGATGGTGTAGCCCCGCGTGCTAGCGACAAAATTGATTTTTCGGCAAGCGTAGACAGTACCGTCGGTGAACCAAGCACTGCAAATGCTGGGTTTGAAACAGAACCAGTGAAGAAACAGCAAGCTGGTATGATGCCAATCATAGCCGCTGTTGCAGCTATTGTATTGTTAGCTCTGGTTGGCGGTATCGGATACTGGATGTTTTCCGGTCAAGGCGGGGAAGGCAATGTGCCTGTTGTCGCTGCGCAGAACACCAACGTCAAAGAAACACCTGCCGTTACAGCCGAAACAAATAGCGGATCGTCCGTTTTCAACGCGCTTGAAGGCAGCGCAGAGAACACGAGTGATGAGCAATTGGTCTCTCGCGACCAGACTAACGGAGCTTCAGGCGGCAATGTTGCGCGTGTCGTAACGCCGACGAGTTCGTCGAATGGCCTAACTAATCGAAAAGTGAAAACGGTCACAGTTCTTGCTGACGGTACAATCGTTAGTGGAACCGAGGCTTCAGCTGGCGCAGAGCAATTGCCAGATGATGTACGTCCAAATGTCCCAGAAGCTACAACAGAGACTGTTGCCGCACCGACAGATGAGATCACCAATGTGTTGAACTCAATTGTTGCAGAAACAAATGCGGCGGCTGACGCTGTTACGCAAACAGCTGAAACGCTAGCTACTGCTGCGCTGAACGATCCAACCCAAATACTGGGCACAACAACTGAAACGCCGGTTGCTGCAACGGAGTTGTCACCAACACCGCCGGCCCGTCCTGCAGGCTTGGGAACAAATCAACCGTTGGCATCAGCTGTACTGCAAAACAACACGCCGACAACGACAACAGCGCAGCCGCTTTCTCTGATCCCATCAGCAGATGTTGGCACAACCGCTGCAGCTACAAACACAACAACGAATGTATCGGCTCCGTTCTTCGTGCAGCTCTCTTCCCAACGGTCAGTTGAAGCGGCTCAAACAACGATTTCATCGCTGCAACGCCAATATGCTTCGGTGTTGGGCAACGCAACCATGGATATCAGCCGTGTAGATCTTGGCGATAGCGGTATCTATTATCGCGTTCGTGTTCCATCAAGCGACCTTGTTGCTGCAAACACGCTTTGCTCGAACTTGAAAGCTGTTGGTGGAGATTGTTTCGTCAGAAACAACTAAGCGACACGAAAACTAGTGAATTGGCGGCGATAGCCGCCGATCCCGCTTGACCTTGATACATGCAACGCTGCACACTTTCTCAAACATAAATGTGTTGAGCGAGTTAATGTCTGACCAAGACTTCCAACAAGAGTTTCTCGACACACCCGCGCCGCGAGGCGAAGGGGTGATGTACGTTGACGTCAAGGGGTACGGTGGACCGCTTGACCTGTTGTTGGAACTTGCTCGTAAGCAAAAAGTTGATCTGGTCAACATTTCAGTGCTTGCGCTTGCTGAGCAGTACATCGCCTTTATCGACACTATTCGCGAACGCCGCATTGAGATCGCCGCTGATTATCTTGTGATGGCAGCTTGGCTGACTTATTTGAAAAGTCGCCTCATGGTGCCACATGAGGATGATACAGATGAGCCCTCGGGCGAAGAAATGGCTGCATTGCTCCAGTTCCGCCTCAAACGGCTTGAAGCTATGCGTGACGCGGCTGAAAAGCTCATCAATAGACCTCAACTGGGCAGGGGAATCTTTTCTCGCGGCGAACCAGAACCAGTTGTTACCGACCATAAGAATGTTTGGGAAGCAACTTATTTTGACTTACTTCGCGCCTATGCAGTGCAACGTGAGCGTCAGATCCCAGTTGAATATACTCCTGTCACACGCACAGTATGGTCCTTGCAAGACGCCGAAGACATTTTGCGAAGGCTAATTGGCGAGGGTGCCGACTGGATACCTCTTCACGCGTGTCTTTCAACATATCTGGAGTTACCAGAAGAACGAGCTACAGCATTGGCATCTAGTTTCACAGCTAGTTTGGAAATGGTAAGGCAAGGTCAGCTTGAAGTTCGACAAAGTACAGCGTTTGCGCCTTTGATGTTGCGCCGTAAGAGTGAAAACTAGGAAATTACATTGACTGATCAGTTTGACGATTACGAGCATGAAGAATTCGAGCAAGGTGACATCGCAGCTCGAAATATGCGCGTGCTTGAAGCATTGCTGTTTGCTGCGAAGGAGCCATTAATCCTTGATGAAGCTAAACCATTTCTCTCCGATGAAGCTAATATCGAGGAATTGGCACAACAGCTCCAAGAAAAATACAAATATGCCGGTGTAAACCTCGTTAAACGCGGGGATGCGTATGCTTTTAGAACGGCAGAAGACTTAGCTTTCTTGCTGAGAAGAGAAGAAACCGAGCGAAAGCCGCTGTCGCGCGCTGCACTCGAGATTATGGCCATCATTGCCTATCATCAGCCTGTAACACGTTCTGAGGTTGAAGAAGTTCGTGGCGTTGCTACCAGTAAGGGTACGTTGGATGTGCTGATGGAAGCAGGGTGGGTTAGAATGCGCGGGCGTCGCCGGACGCCGGGGCGTCCAGTGACATATGGCACCACACCCGCATTCCTCGATCATTTTGGATTAGAAGCTATTACCGATCTACCAGGATTGAACGAATTGAAAGGCACGGGACTGCTTTCTTCAAACCTGCCTGCCAATTTTTCCATTCCTGCGCCAAATGATGGCGATTTATTTGACAATGAAGACCCACTTGATGCAGATGACGCTGGAGATGATCTGTTGAGTGAATTGGGCGACGATGACGTTGAGTAATAAGGCTGATCAAAAGTCTGCAACATTTGACCAACAATGGGGCCCGCGTGGCACTGCCGGCATTAGTTTTGCCGCTGCTTTGGAGTTCAATCAGGTTCACTGCGAAATTGAAGGTCGTAAAATCTTACAAGGCACTGATTTTAGCACGCAACCAGGTGAAATCTTGTGTTTGTTGGGTGCGTCGGGGTCGGGCAAATCCACTATCCTGCGCGCAACTGCTGGTTTGCAGGATGTTTCTAGCGGCAGCATCACGATCAATAAGCGTGTTGTTTCATCTTCAACGGTGTCAGTGCGTCCAGAAAAACGAGGCGTTGGCCTGATGTTTCAGGATTTTGCTCTGTTTCCACACATGAGCGTTCTGCAAAATGTTGCATACGGTGTGAAGTCGCTAGGACGTGACGAGGCAAAACTTCAAGCTATGCATGCGCTTAAGCGCGTTGGTTTGGCCGATCGGGCTGAGGACTATCCTTCAAAGCTCTCGGGTGGGCAACAACAGCGTTTGGCACTGGCGCGCTCAATTGCTCCTAAACCTGGACTTTTGCTCCTAGACGAGCCTTTCTCTTCATTGGATGCCCGTTTGCGTGAAAGTGTTCGAGGCGAGACATTGGCTGTATTGCGCGAAACACGTGCGACTTGCGTCATTGTGACCCATGACCCTGAAGAAGCGATGTTGTTTGGCGATAAGATAGCGCTTTTGCGCGAGGGCCAAATTGCTCAAATTGGAACATCCGACGATATCTACAATCATCCGGTAGATCTGGATGTTGCGCGCTTCTTCTCGCCGATTACCGAAGTGTTCGCATCAGTTCAAGATGGCTTTGCCGAAACGCCATTTGGCAAATTGGCAGTTGAAGGCAAGGCTAACGGTGCGAAAGTGATTATTGCGATGCGTCCGGTTGCTTCCGCCAATATTGTCGAAAAAGGCGAGGGCGCGTTGGGTCGTGTCGTGAACAAACGAACAGCTATTGGCATTGATACAGTAGAAGTTGCTGTAGCGGGAATCGATCAACCAGTGCGAGTTCGCCGCCCTGCAAGTGACGAAATTGTGCCGGGGCAAGACGTAAATATCGCGATAAACCCTAATCGCGTCCTTGTGTTTGACGCGATTTGACCATATTTGAATAGCACGAAAGTTTTTTCGCGCATTTTGCGCGTCATAGAGGAGTAAAACCATGAATCCAGGTCCTTGGGGAATTTTGATCATCGCAGTTGCAGCATTGTTGCTGTTTGGACGCGGTAAAATTTCAGGCATGATGGGTGAAGTTGCATCTGGCATCAAAGCATTCCGCAAAGGTATGTCTGATGACGAGAAGCAAGTTGCAGAGATCGACGTCAAAAAAGAAGAAGCAGAAAAAGAAAAAGACAACAACTAAGCTGCTTTTTCTATTTCATACTGCTTGCTGATCCCAAATTCGGATCTCTTTGGCTGAGGATGTCTTGATGTTGAATATTGCTTGGACTGAGATAATGGTCGTCGCGGCCATCGCACTCATTGTTGTGGGTCCAAAAGACCTGCCTGTAATGCTGCGTCAGCTTGGAAAAATGTTCGGTACCGTTCGTCGAATGGGTAATGAATTCAAGACTGAAATCAATAAAGTTGCAGCATTGGATGAAGTCAAAGACATCAAAAACTCCATCACTGCACCTCTCAAAGAAACGCACACAGAACTGACTGACCAGTTCAACGCGATCGGCAAAGATGGTGTCGAACCTAGTGGCGCAATTAAGCCTGCAGTTGACGGACAAGAAAGCGTTGCTGACGAAATTCGTGAGTCAGCAGGCATGAAGACAAAATCTACCGCGACGCATGATCCTAAGGCCGCTGCCGACAGTATGAAAAATGCGATCGCACGGGCTCAGGAAACACAGGCCGAGAAGAAAGCCGCAGCGGCTGCTGCGGCGAAAGCTAAGAAGCCTGCGACGCGGCGTAAACCTGCTGCTAAAAAGGCGACGACGGCCAAACCTGCCGCTGCGAAGACAACACGTACGAAGTCTACTGCAAGCAAACCAGCGCCAAAAACTGCCGCTAAACCAGTGGCAAAGAAACCGGCCCCTAAACGTGCGCCAGCTAAACCGGCGACAAAAGCGCCCGCTAAACCGGCTGCAAGTAAACCTGCACCAAAAAGGGCGGCGGCGAAGTCAACGACGGCGAAAGCCGCAGCATCAAAGACAGCTGCTAAACCGGCTGCAAAGCCTAAACGCGCACCGCGTAAGAAGCCTGCAACTGCCAGCAAGGACACATAATGAACAAGATCCTTGATACAGCTGAAGAAAATGAAGTCGTCGAAGTCAAAACAGAAGTCGGCGAAAGCGAAGCGCCATTGATGGAGCACTTGATCGAACTGCGTCAGCGTTTGATCTATTCTGCTCTCGCTATCGCTGCACTTTTTGTTGTTTGTTTCTTCTTTGCAAATCCAATTTTCAATATTCTCTTGGGCCCGTTCGAACGCGCAGTAGGTAATATTTCTGAAGTTGAGCTGATTTATACAGCTCCTCAGGAGTTCTTCTTCACGCAGCTGAAAGTGGCTCTTTTTGCAGCGATTTTCTTGGCATTTCCTGTGATCGCTTCGCAGGTCTATATGTTTGTGGCGCCCGGGCTGTACAAAAAAGAGCGTTCGGCGTTTCTGCCTTACCTAATTGCAACACCTGTTTTGTTTGTTATCGGAGCGTCGCTGGTTTATTTCGGTGTAATGCCGCTAGCCATGCGGTTCTTCCTGTCGCTTGAACAACAAGGCGGCGGTCAAGCCTCAATTCAAATGCTGACCCGCGTGAGTGATTATTTGTCACTAACAATGACTCTATTGCTGGCTTTCGGCATCTGTTTCCAGTTGCCCGTCATATTGACATTGCTGGCGCGTGCCGAGCTGATCACCGCAGATAACCTCAAGTCTTGGCGTAAGTACGCTGTGGTCGCAATTTTGACGGTCGCTGCGTTTTTGACACCACCTGAGCCAATGACACAAATTGGTTTGGCTGTTCCTGTTTTCCTTTTGTATGAGCTTTCGATTTTTGCGGTTCGCTTTGTTGAGCGATCGCGAGAGAAACGTCGCGCAGCAGAAGACGAAGCTGCAGAATAATTACTTGGGTCAAACGGCCCAAAAACATTTCCCGAGATTAAGAGAAGTCGGCGTATAGCCGGAGCGAATTATGTTTGACGTAAAATGGATACGAAATAACCCTGAGAGTTTTGATGCCAGCCTGAAACGCCGTGGCGTTGAAGCAAAGTCAGCTCAAATCCTTGAACTTGATGATGCGCGCAAGGCAACTGTGCAGCAACTCAATGATTGGCAAGGATTGCGCAACGCTTCATCAAAGCAGATCGGCCAAGCCAAAGCGCAGGGTGACGAAGAAAAAGCGCAAGCACTATTGGCAGAAGTGGCTGACTTGAAATCAAAAGTTCAGCAGGGCGAAGAAACTGAGCGCGAGCAAACAGCAACGTTGAATGATGTTTTGGCCAGTTTGCCAAACTTGTTATTGGATGATGTTCCTGATGGCGCGGACGAAAACGACAATGTGGAGCGTTCACGTTTTTCTGAGCCTCGTCAGTACAACTTCGCACCAAAAGAGCATTATGAACTGGGCGAAAAACTTGGTCAGATGGACTTTGAGGTTGCTGCAAAGATTGCTGGTTCACGCTTCGTTGTTTTGAAAAGCCATATTGCCCGTCTAGAACGCGCCCTTGGTCAATACATGTTGGACCTCCACACATCTGAGCACGGCTTCACCGAAGTTATCGCGCCATTGTTGGTGCGTGACGAAGCTTTGTTTGGCACGGGCCAACTTCCAAAATTCTCAGAAGATGCTTTCCGTACAACTGATGACCGCTGGTTGATCCCAACATCAGAAGTTTCTTTGACCAACTTGGTTCGCGAAGCAATGTTGAGCAAAGATGAGTTGCCGTTGCGCTTCACGTCTTTGACACCTTGTTTCCGCTCAGAAGCTGGCTCTGCGGGACGTGATACTCGTGGCATGCTTCGTCAGCACCAGTTCTACAAAGTTGAAATGGTTGCGGTTACTGCGCCGGATAAATCACTAGATGAGCATGAGCGCATGCTTGGCTGTGCCGAAGCTGTTATGAAAGGTTTGGACATTCCTTACCGTGTCATGCGTCTTTGTGCTGGGGATATGGGCGCTACGATGCAGCGTACATATGACATTGAAGCTTGGTTGCCAGGACAAAATACGTACCGCGAGATTTCATCTGTTTCAGTTGCAGGTGACTATCAAGCCCGTCGAATGGACACACGTTTCCGCGATGAAAACGGCAAGCCTCAGTTTGTTCACACATTGAATGGTTCTGGTGTCGCTACCGGTCGGGCGCTTATCGCGGTTATGGAAAATTATCAGCAAGAGGATGGCTCAATTGCCATTCCTTCTGTTCTTCAGCCATATATGGGCGGCATTTCAGAAATACCGGCCGCTTAATGAAAAAGAACCCACGCATTCTTGTTACCAATGACGATGGTATTGATGCTCCCGGCATCAAACTGCTGGAAAAGATTGCGTTGGAGATTTCAAATGATGTGTGGGTGGTCGCACCGTCCACAAATCAAAGCGGCGTCGGCCACAAGTTCACACTTGGCACCGAATTGGCTTTGGAGCAGCGCGATACGCGAAGTTTTGCGCTGCCCGGCACACCTGCTGATTGTGTTGCTATTGGCATGACCCATGTCTTGAAAGACAGACCAGCTGATATTGTTTTGTCTGGCATCAATCGCGGCCAAAACATTGCAGATATCGTTCATTGTTCAGGCACGGCAGCTGGCGCTCGCGAAGGCGTGTTGCAGGGTGCTATTGGCATCGGCCTTAGCCAAAGCATGGATTTTGCTAACGAGCACCTGATCGAATGGGAATGCGCCGAACAACATGGTGCACAGGTGGTTCGGTCTATTCTTGAAAATGCTCAAGACCATGATGTCTATTACAACGTGAATTTCCCTCGCTGCACAGCAGCTGAGGTGAGTGGGGTCGAATTGGTCCCACATCAACGGTTTTCAACTTCAGCGTTTGAGTATTACCCCAGCGACAACGAAGGCAAGTTCTTCGTAACGATACTAAAAACACCTACGCCGCTTGATCCCGCAGCGGATTGTGTGCGTTTGCTGGAGCACAATGCAATTACGGTAACGCCGATTTTGATGCAACAATCAGATTATTCAGCAATTGATTCTTTAAAAGGTAAGCTTTCGCTTAGCTAATTGAGGCGAAATGGACGACGATCATAATCTTGAATGGGCGAGGGCGTCTCTTGTGTTGCAAGCGCGCCAGTCCGGTATCATGGATCATTCTGTTCTCAATGCCTTAGAATCTATTCCCCGCGAAATCTTCGTGTCGGCTGACTATATGGACCACGCATACAGCGATGCGTCTTTGCCTCTTCCACATCAGCAGGCAATGATATCACCAATAAAACTGGCCACTCTGCTAGATGCGCTCGATCTATCAGATGCGCCTAGCAAGATTCTAGAAATCGGAACTGGTTCTGGATATGCTACGGCCCTTCTTTCAAAACGGGCGAAGCGTGTATTTACTGTCGAAAGACACAAAGAACTTTTGCGAGCTGCATCCCAACGTTGGCGGCAATTAGGGCTGAGCAATATCATAGAATTGCATGATGATGGTTTGAACGGATGGCAGCATCAGGCGCCATTTCCGCGCATTCTATTGTCCGGCTCTGTAACCTCAATCCCAGATGCGATTCTATCCCAGTTGGACGAGGGTGGTGTTCTGGTCGCTGCAATTGGTGCAGGAACTGAAATGCAAAAGATTTGCCGTTATACCAAGCTGGACGGGCAGTTTGATACCGAAGAACTTGGTCAGATTCGGATATCGCCATTGGTTTCTGGAAAAGTTTGAAGCCTTAAACTCCCCTTTACCTTAACGGATCTATACTCGGTACAGTAAAGTTGTATTGAGTATGAGTAACCGCATGAGTATCCGCGTAAGTACAAAGGCGCTTAAGTCCGGCATTGCCGCATTTGGGCTAATCTCCAGCATGTTATTGCTGGCTGGCTGTACGTCGAGCCGATTTGCCGGCGCACCACTTATCACCAATTCAGTAAATACTGCGAGCAACGCAAACTTGGCTCAACAAATGCCAGATGCCGTTGCTGCCACTGACTTGCCACCTGCTGGTCGATATCTGAGCGCATCGAACTCGCGTGCTCCATACATTCCAGCTGGTCTTGTTGGTCAGGGTAATAATGTACAACAAAACAATATTGGAAACCCGCTAGTTCCAGGTTTCAATACACAGGTTCAGGCAGCTGAAAATATCGGTCAAACGGTCGCATCACAACCACAGATAATGCGCCAGCAGCTTCCCGATTTGTCTCCAAATCTAGTAACGAGTACCCAGACTATGCCAGCAATGCCAAAACTTGCTGAGGTTGATCTAACCAAAGCGCCATTAATTGATAATGTTTCCACAGGCAGCATCGGCACAACGCCACGCGCTGTTCCTGAAAATTCATTTATGCATGTCATTCAATCCGGCGAGTCGCTATACGCGATAGCTAGAAACTATGACGTTACAACTGACGCTATTGTTTCCGCGAACGGTTTGGGGTCTCCAGATAAGATTTTCGTTGGCCAAGAGATTATCATTCCGGGTCGTCCTGGAATGGTTGCACCGAAAACGACATTCACACCGGTCAAGGTGGCTTCGTTGAACACACCTCCTGAGCCGATTGAGAATAATGCTGTTCCAACACCGAGCGCACCAGTTCAGTTAGCTCAAGTTGAGCCTACGCCTGTTGCAAAGCCTGAACCTGTAAAGGTTGCCTCTGTTGAGCCGACCCAAATTGCGCCGACACCAATCGCGCGGCCAGCTGGTCTAAAGGCTCCTGTTGCCAAAGTGGCAGCAAAGACCGCTCCTAAAAAGGTTGAAGCGCCGAAAACAACAGCATCAGTGAAGCCTGTGCAAACCGCCGCTGTCGTTGAGCCAACTCCGGTGGTTGTGCAAACTCCCAAAGCGGCGACTGGTAATTTCCGTTGGCCTGTAAAAGGTCGGGTTATCACAGACTTCCGCGCATCTAAGAACACAGGCTTAAACATTGAAGTGCCTGAAGGCTCTTCAATTCGTGCCGCGGAGAATGGCGAAGTGATCTACGTTGGCAATGCAGTCCAAGGTTTTGGAAATCTCATTTTGATAAAGCACAGCAACGGCTATGTTTCAGCCTATGCCCACTTGAAAGACATTACGGTAGCCAAGGGCACTGCGGTAAATCGTGGCGACTCAATTGGAACAGCAGGGATGACGGGCGCTGTAAGCCGACCTCAGCTGCACTTCGAACTGCGTCAGGGTGCTACACCGGTTGATCCGATGCCGCTACTCGCAAGCTAGTTAAAACTGAAACAGTTTTGAATTTCGGAAGGCCGGCCTCTAACTTAGAGACTGGCCTTTTTTTCCGGCTAATTGGCGGACAAACTGAATGGCAACGCGTCCTGAGCGCGCACCACGTATTGCAGCCCATGCAATTGCCTCAGCACGAAGCTCATCTGCATCAACTTCGATGTTGTAGAAACTGCAATACTGCTCGATCATACCCAAATATGTGTCTTGATCACAATTGTGGAATCCTAACCAAAGCCCAAATCTATCTGAGAGCGAGACTTTCTCATCGATTGCTTCGTTGGAGTTGATCGTAGCGCGGGTTTCATTGTCCACCATATCGCGTGGCATCAAATGCCTACGATTTGATGTGGCATAAAACAGTGCATTGTCAGGACGTCCCTCTAAACCACCATCCAGTACGGATTTGAGCGCTTTATAGTCCATCTCTTGTTTGTCGAATGACAGGTCATCGCAATAAATGACGAAGCGCGCATCCAACTTGCCGATTTTGCGCATCAGGTGAGGCATCGTATTGATGTCTTCTCGGTGGATTTCCACCAATATCAGACGCTTAAACGATGGGTCATTTGTATTGCGCGCCAGTATGTCAGCGTGAACCGCTTTCACAATTGAGCTTTTGCCCATTCCTTTCGCGCCCCAAAGCAATGCATTGTTGGCACCATGTCCACGAGCAAATTGCTCAGTGTTTGCGAGAAGCGTTTCTTTTTGATTTTCAATACCAAGCAGCAATTCCAGTTTAATGAAATTGACTTTTTCGACCGGCAAAAGCTCTAAAGATTGCCCATCCCATTGATATGCATTTGAATCAGTCAGTTGCGGAATATCACCCAAATCGCGGCCTGCAAGCATTGCTAAAGAGCGCGCTATGTCCAAAAGCACATGTTTCTTATTCATTTTCGTCCCATTCTTTTCACAAATGCCGCGTTTAGCTTTGCATTTGAATTTTAGCGCCTATATATTCCCGCACGATCTGAGACCAACAATTCGATTGGCCATGTGTCCATTTATATGGATTTAGCACGTGGTTTAAAAGTCGATCTAAGGAGTATCCGTATGTTTGTAACACCAGCTTTCGCACAAGCAGCAGCAGCCCCAGGCGCAGCTGATTACCTAACCAGCCTGATGCCAATCTTGCTGATTATCCCAATTTTCTATTTTTTGATCATTCGCCCGCAACAAAAGAAAGTTAAAGAGCAACAAAACATGCTCACAGCTATTCGTCGCGGCGACACAATTGTCACTAATGGCGGTCTGATCGGTAAAGTTGTTCGCGTCAAAGAAGACGCTGGCGAGCTTGAAGTTGAATTGGCAGAAAATGTTCGTGTTAAACTTGTTCGCTCTATGGTTGCTGACGTTCGCACCAAAGCTGAGCCAGTGAACGACAACGCTTCAAAAAAATAATCGTCAACTGACAAAAAGACTGACTGCATAATGTTGCAATTTTCTCCACTTCGTACCGCCTTGATCCTTTTGGTCTCCTTGGCGGGTATATTGTTCACTCTTCCTAACTTTTTGACAGTAGAAAATGTCAATGCGTTGCCAGATTGGATGCCCAAAAAGCAAATCGTGCTTGGTCTTGATTTGCAAGGCGGGTCTCACTTGCTCCTGCAAGTGAATAAAGAGGAAATTGTTACAGAGCGTATCAAGGACCTGCGTCGCGAGGCGCGGTCTTTGCTTGCCAATGACAATGGCATTGGCCACCTCATCAAAACTGAAAACACAACGTTGACATTCCAATTGAGCGATGCAGCTCAGTTTGAACAAGCGGTTACAGCGCTTCAGGAGCTTGATCAGCCAGTTTCAACTACCATTGGTGGTATTGGTGGCGTTCAAGAGCTGACCGTCGTTGGTAATGATGATGGAACGATCACGCTTCAACTTACTGATGAAGGCCTCGATGAGCGTCTTTCTTCAGTGGTTGCGCAGTCAATCGAAGTTGTTCGCCGTCGTATTGATGAGCTAGGAACAACTGAACCGACAATTCAGCGTCAGGGTACTGACCGAATTCTAGTTCAGGTTCCTGGTTTTGATGATTCTCAACGTTTGAAAGATCTGATCTCTCAAACCGCGCGTCTCACATTCCACATGGTTCATCCAACTATCACTGCTCCGCAAGCGCGAGTGCAAGGTTTGCCAACAGGCACAATGATCTTGCCTAGCCAAGATGGTGGTGATGAGTTGGTTATGGAAGATGTCTCTATTGGTGGTGAATCACTCGTTGATTCCCAACCGGGCTTTGATTCTCAATCAAGCCAACCAATTGTAACATTCCGTTTTGATACCCGCGGTGCAGTTGTGTTTGCAGAACTAACAGCTGCAAACATTGGACAGCGTTTCGCAGTTGTACTTGATAACGAAGTAATCACCGCTCCGACGATTCAGTCGTCAATTCCGGGTGGATCTGGCCAGATTACGGGTAACTTCACGGCTGAAAGTGCAAATGACTTGGCCGTTCTGCTGCGTGCAGGTGCTTTGCCAGCTACACTCGATATTATTGAAGAGCGTTCTGTTGGCCCAAGCCTTGGCGCCGATAGTGTTCAGGCCGGCAAGATTGCGGGTCTCGTTGGTGGTATTCTTGTGATTACATTTATGCTTGCTGCCTATGGCACGTTTGGCATTTTTGCGAACATCTCGTTGATCGTGAACATCTTCTTGGTGATGGGCGCGCTTTCAATGCTTGGCGCAACTCTGACCCTTCCAGGTATTGCCGGTATCGTTCTAACGATCGGTATGGCGGTTGATGCTAACGTTTTGATTTACGAACGTATTCGCGAAGAAAAACGAGCAGGGCGCTCCGTAGTGCAAGCCATTGAAGCAGGCTTTAAGCGTGCATTCGCAACCATTGTGGATGCGAACGTAACAACTTTGATCGCGGCCGTGATCCTCTTCTTCCTTGGGTCAGGCCCAATTCGTGGTTTCGCAATCACATTGGCAATCGGTATCGTTACAACAATGTTCACAGCTTACCTGTTGACCCAATTCATGGTGTCCCGTTGGTTTGCTGCTGGTCGGCCTAAAGAGTTGAAAATTCAGCTTCTTCGTTTGATCCCGGATGTCACAAACATCGGGTTCATGAAGCGACGCACCATTGCTTTGGTATTTTCTTCAATCCTTCTTGTTGGCTCACTTGGGCTATTCTTCACACAGGGTTTGAACTTAGGTATCGACTTTAAAGGTGGTTCCTCCATTGAAGTGCAAGCCAAAGAAGGTGACGCCGACGTTGCCGATTTACGTGCACGAGTTGGGGCGTTAGGTCTTGGCGATGTTCAAGTTCAAGAATTTGGCTCCACAAAAGACGTTTTGATCCGCATTGAAACCCAAGAGGGTGGCGATACTGCGCAACAAGACGCAGTGAAACTGGTCGTTGAGGCAATTCAGGACGATTATGACAATCGACGCACTGAAGTTGTAGGACCAACTGTATCCGGCGAACTTGCTCAAACAGGTACGTTGGCCGTCATAGCCGCAATTATCGCCGTGTTGGCCTATATTTGGATGCGGTTCGAGTGGCAATTCGCTTTGGGCGCTGTTGCCGCATTGGTGCACGACGTTGTGCTCACCATTGGTATGTTTGCGATTACCGGGTTCGAGTTCAATTTGGCTTCTATCGCGGCTATTCTGACCATCGTGGGGTACTCACTCAACGATACCGTGGTTGTTTATGACCGCGTACGCGAAAACTTGCGCAAGTTCCGCAGAATGCCTATCGCTGAGCTGCTGAACATGTCGATCAACCACACGTTGTCACGTACTGTTTTGACATCGATCACTACGATCTTAGCGCTTGCCGCACTTGTGATTTACGGCGGAGAGGTGATCAGAAGCTTTACGTTTGCAATGGCTTGGGGCGTGATTGTAGGTACATATTCCTCAATCTTTATCGCTGCACCTTTGTTGATCAACTTCAAGTTGACTTCAAAAGCTGAAGAAGAAAAACGCGAAACGCGGTCCGATGGCGCAACGGTTTAGTCAAGATGGCTGAAATCGCTGACGGACATCTAAACGTACAAGCACCCATCGATGCCTATGGCAACGGTGGGTTTCGCTTTGCCGACATGTCCCACATTGGTTCCATTCTAAGTTTGCCTACAGGCATGCATAAATGGGCGCTCAGTGACGTTAGCGAGCTTGCTAACGCCGACTTTTCTTCTTTGTGGGAACAAGCAAGTGATATCGACGTGTTCTTGCTTGGCACTGGCAACGATATTGCGTTTATCGACGAAGATATCAGGCAGCAGTTTCGTGACCATTCGATTATCCTTGAGCCAATGAGTACAGGCGCTGCAGTTCGTACGTTTAACGTACTATACAACGAGCAACGGGCTGTTTCTGCAGGCTTAATCGCTGTTGATCGCGCGAAGTAAGCGGATGCCAGCAAACCCAAATCAAAAGTTTGTGGCAGAAGAGCTGAACAAGCTTGGGCGTGATGAATATCTCACGAGCTTGTTTGTGCCGACAAGTGTGCGTGAAGATGTTCAGGCGCTGTTGGCGTTTAGCGTCGAGCTTCGAATTGTCCGTCAGCGGGTATCAGAACCAACACCGGGTGAAATTCGCCTGCAATGGTGGAATGACGCGCTCGATGGCAAGGGACATGGTGCTGTTCGCGATAACCCTATTGCCGATTGCCTGCTGGATGTCATTGAAAAGCACGCACTACCAACAGTTCCATTGAAACGCATGATCGCGGCTCATCGGTTTGACCTCTATGACGACGCGATGCCGGATACCAATCAGTTTGAAGGTTACGCGGGCGAAACACGGGCAACCTTGTTCCAGTTCATGGCGATGATGTTGGACAAAAAAAGCGATCCTAGCAGCTTTGCTGAAGTTGCTGGACATTTGGGCGTTGCGGCTTGTTACATAGATCAGGTGGAGCGCTTTGGGCGTTCTGCGTCAAATGGTCAGGTGTTTTTGCCGCTCAATGTGTTCGCAAGCTTCGGCGTAACTGACAAAGAGATTTTTACAGGCAAGCCTACAGAAGCCGTTGTTGAGGCCGTTTCTGCACATCTTGCGGCGGCTCAAACACATCTTGACGCTGCAAAGACCGCCGCTAAGCTAACGTCAAAGGTATCTCGTCCTGCATTTGCCTCAATTGCGCTGTTTGATCTCAAACTGAAACACCTCAACAAAACGCTCTCTGATCCATACAGGATCGATAGCGGCGCGTCTGATTGGCGTAAGCTGTTGGCTATGATGAGTTATTCGATCCGCAACTAGTAGGAACTCGACATGAAGTTTGACTTGAAATCAAAAATTGAAAACTTCATGCCTGATATTGTTGCTACCTTTTATCGGTTTCCAGCGACCAGTTTCCTTGTATTTGTTGGCACATTGATCACTTTGTATGAGATCAATTTTCTATCATCCGGTTCTGATGAAGTGATTATGCGGCTCGCAGTTGGTATATATGTAGGCGCCATCTTTGCGCTTGCAGGTGTATTGATGGAAGAAAGCCAAAATACACCCGCTTGGCTGAACAGCCTCGTGAAGTTCATTCTCCCATTGCTTACAATTGCTGCTTTTCAGGTCCAAAGTAACCAGCATTTGGTTGCATTCATGCTTATTCCTATCTCCATATTGTTCCTATCTGTCTCACCAGTTTTGACGTTTGTGTCGAACAAAACTGACAGAGATCAGCAACAGGATGTGTTTTGGTGGGTCAACCATCGTTCGGTGACGACAGCAGTGGTCGCAGCCGTTGGTATTTTGATTGTTGCAATTGGGTTAGTCGCAATCGAGCGGTCTATGTCGCTATTGTTTGGCAACAGTCTTGATAAACTTATCTATGAATTTATGCTGCCGATCGCAGGGTTCTTCCTCGCGCCCATCTATTGGATATCGACAATACCAAAAGTCGCAGAATTCAATCAGGAAGAGCTGAGCAAACCGGACTTTCTCTCCACTGCAATTGGCTTTCTAGGTCAATTTGTTCTGACGCCACTGCTGCTAATCTACGGATTGATCCTTGTCGCTTATGCTGCACAAATCGTCATAAAGCAGGAGTTTCCTGTTGGCGTGCTGGGATGGATGGTGTTGAGTTATACCGTCATTGGTGCTGCCAATATCTTGATCCTACATCCGTCTTTTATGCGTGGCAAAAAACTGGTCAAACTATTTAGCAACGTGTGGTTCTGGGCTTCAATCATTCCGCTTGGTTTGTTCTCAATTGCAGTTTTCATTCGCGTCCAAGCATACGGTTTTACAGAGGAGCGAGTATTTCTGGTGGTCGGAGGCATATGGGCTATAGGTCTGTCTATCGCCTATCTGACAAGACGCTTGGCTGACATACGATTGATCCCAGGATTGGCCCTATTGCTTTTACTTACGATCAGTTTTGGTCCTTGGAACTTCGTGCAGGGCGCCTTGAATTCTCAAGCAAACATAGTGCTCACTTTGTTTGAACAAAGTAAGAGCATGGGATGGACCGAAGATACGAAAACCGCTTTGCGAAGTGCTCTACGTTTCATAGATCGACATGATGAGGATGGCGAACTCATGCTGCGGCGTCTTTTTTCAAAAGCGGGTGTTGAAATGGACGTCGCTTCGGCCGACTTGGACACGATGACGACTGCGTTAGGTGTAGTTAAGGTGGCAGTTCAGAAGAAGGAAGATTTGCAAGTATCCAAATTTGCTAAGTCTGCCTACAAAATCCAAGACGAGACGGCTCTTGTCGGTCTGATCGGAATTGAGCGAAATGGCGCAAAAAGTCAGCTAGATGGTTTGTATTTTTCAGTTGAGCCGCGAGGCATTCAATTCTCGTCAAAAACAGCAAGGGAGCAGCGCTATGTTTTGGATCTAACTGACTTCCTATCAATGCAAGAGCACAACAGCTCACCACTCGTTTCGAACACCGTTGAGTTTGAATTCGGGAACAAAAACTACCGTTTGCATATCAACGCAGTCGGCTATGTTGTTGATGTTAACAAAGAGCGGTACCAAATTGAGTGGATCATGGCCGCTCTGTTTGAACGGCCCTAGAACACTACATCTTTGACCAGACTTCAATGTCAGCCAGTGCACGTGACGTCATAGCGCGTTTTTTCGCTTTTGACTTATCAGGGCCACGCCAACGACCGACGTGATCTTCTGGCTTCTTCACCTCAACAGGTGGAAACAGTCCAAAGTTTACATTCATCGGTTGGAACGTTTTGACGCCATTGGTTTCGTCAGCAAGGTGGCCACCGGTAATGTGATTAATCAATGCACCCATTGCCGTTGTGCGCGCAGGTAAGCCGATGTCTAAGCCAAGTGCATCTGCTGCTGCAAGGCGACCAACGACCAAACCTAGACCAGAACTTTCCACATAACCTTCAACACCCGTTATCTGACCGGCGAAACGCAAACGCGGATCCGCTTTGAGACGAAGGCTCTCGTCCAACAGTTCGGGTGAGTTTAGGAATGTATTTCGGTGCAAACCGCCAAGTCTGGCAAATTGAGCATCTTCCAAACCCGGGATCATACGTAAAACATCAGCTTGTACGCCGTATTTGAGTTTGGTTTGAAAGCCAACCATATTCCACAGCGTGCCCAAAGCGTTGTCTTGGCGCAATTGAACGATGGCATGACATTTCACAGTTGGATTGCGTGGGTTGGTTAGACCAACTGGCTTCATTGGACCAAAGCGAAGTGTTTCGCGACCACGTTCGGCCATAACCTCCACTGGCAAACAGCCATCAAAGTAAGGAACATCTTCCCACTCTTTAAACTCTGTCTTTTCGCCTGCCAACAGTGCGTCGATGAAAGCATTATATTGCTCTTCATCCATCGGGCAGTTCAAATAGTCCGCACCTGTGCCACCCGGACCAGCTTTGTCATAACGAGATTGAGCCCAAACCACATCCATGTTGATCGATTCTTTATGGATGATGGGTGCTATCGCATCAAAAAATGACAATGAGTCTGAGTTGGTTATGGACTGAATGCCTTCGGCCAATGCAGGTGAAGTTAGAGGCCCCGTAGCCAATATGACATTCTCCCACTCTTTTGGTGGCAGACCCGCTACTTCAGTCCGTTCAATCTGAATATTTGGATGTGCTTCTAAAGCAGCGGTCACTTCAGCCGAGAATGCATCCCGGTCCACAGCAAGCGCGCCGCCAGCAGGAAGCTTGTGACGATCAGCACTACGCATGATGATTGAATTATTGCGACGCATTTCCTCATGCAACAAGCCAACGGCGTTGTTTTCATGATCGTCGGAGCGAAAGCTGTTTGAACATACGAGTTCGGCGAGGCCATCGGTTTGATGGGCATCTGTTTCGCGCTCTGGGCGCATCTCGTGCAGGATAACTCGTGCGCCCATTTCTGCTGCTTGCCATGAAGCTTCAGAACCGGCGAGCCCGCCACCTACAACGTGTATAATCTTTGATGAATTTGTCATGCTCCGCACATAGCGCCATTAGCGATTGCGAGCAATAAAAAAGAAAACGTCCGCTACAAACTAATGTGAGCGGACGTTAATTCTTTTGGAAGGTCAGTGTAAGGCAATGAAGCCTTATGCATTAGAAGCGTGCTTCATAGCCAAAGGCTGAATGTCACCGCGAGTAATGCCTAGATCGTGAAGTTCACGGTCACCAAGAGCGCTTAGCTCACGAACAGTTTGACGGTATGCAGACCAGCGACGAAGTGTTTTACCAAATTCCATTTTCAATCTCCTTAGGATTGTGTGTTCCGTTTGTTGACCTGAAGATAGGTCGTGCTAGACGAATTGAGTAGATAGAAAATGTGCAAACCATCCATGTGTTTTCTGCATAGCTATGTATTAACTGCTTGATAACAAACAAAACACCCGCAACTTCGGCTGAAGTGCGGGTGTCTAAAACGTCTATGTTAGCAGTGAAGTTTGCTAAAAACTAAGCTTAAGCACGAGCTGCTTGTGCACGTGCAACATCTGTGATGTCGCCACGGTTGATGCCAAGGTCATTAAGACCATGTGCGTCAAGTGCATTCAATGCACGAACAGTTTTACGGTATGAAGCCCAGCGGCGTAGTGATTTTCCCAAAGCCATGTCAATCTCCTGTGAGTGCATTGGTTGTTGTTTGATGACCTTTATCTAGGTGTTGTCCGACAACATGAGTAGTGCGTTTTTTAGAGCACCTCCTATGCAAAAAATGCAGAGCTTGAGCAAACACAAAAATGGCGCGCCTTTTACAAGACACGCCATCTGAATTCTTAGGGATATAAGTAGCTTACTCAGCAGCGCTGAGTTGCCCCGGACGTCGGTCTAGCAGCTCTTTTAGGAAACGACCCGTGTGCGAGCGCTCGACCTTGATGATCTCTTCAGGTGGACCTTCAGCAACAATCTCGCCGCCGCCGTCGCCGCCTTCAGGTCCAAGATCGATAACCCAGTCTGCAGTTTTGATCACTTCAAGATTGTGTTCAATAACAACAACCGTGTTGCCTTGGTCCACCAACTCATGAAGAACTTCGAGCAGTTTAGCGACATCGTGGAAGTGTAAGCCAGTCGTTGGCTCGTCCAGAACATACAATGTCCGCCCAGTGGCACGCTTGGAGAGTTCTTTGGAAAGTTTGACCCGCTGCGCTTCGCCACCAGACAGGGTGGTCGCTGGCTGTCCAACTTTCACGTAACCAAGCCCCACACGCTGTAGAGTTAGCATCTTATCTCTGATCGAAGGTACCGCAGAGAAGAACACGACGGCTTCATCAACTGTCATGTCCAACACATCAGAGATCGATTTCTCTTTGAATTGCACTTCGAGTGTTTCGCGATTGTAGCGTTTGCCCTTACAGACATCGCACGTCACATAAACATCCGGTAGGAAGTGCATTTCAATTTTGATTAGACCATCGCCTTGGCAAGACTCGCACCGTCCGCCTTTAACGTTGAATGAAAAGCGACCCGGTGCATATCCGCGCGTTTTGGCTTCAGGCAAACCAGCGAACCATTCGCGGATTGGTGTAAAAGCACCGGTGTAAGTTGCCGGGTTTGAACGCGGTGTTCGTCCGATCGGGCTTTGATCGATGTCTATGACTTTATCCAAGAACTCCAATCCCAAAATTTGATCATGTGGAGCAGGGGTCAAACGTGCGCCGTTAAGCTTTCGCGCAATGGCGGAATACATTGTGTCGAGCAATAGTGTCGATTTGCCCCCACCGGAAACACCCGTGACCGCAACAAAATTGCCGAGCGGAATGTCGGTAGAAACATTCTTCAAGTTGTTGCCTGTCGCGCCTTTGATCTGGATTTTGCGCGTTTTTGAAAGCGGTCGGCGCTCTTCGGGAATTTTCACCCCAAGCTCGCCGGACAAATACTTACCTGTCAGGCTCTTCTTGTTCGAAATGACCTGCTTTGGCTTGCCTTGAGCAACGATGTTACCACCGTTTATGCCAGCACCGGGGCCAATATCAACCACATAGTCAGCTGTTAGAATTGCATCTTCATCGTGTTCAACAACAATCACTGTGTTGCCTAGGTCTCGTAGACGTCTAAGTGTTTCGAGCAAACGAGCATTGTCCCGCTGATGCAAACCAATGGACGGCTCATCGAGAACATAAAGCACACCGGTCAGGCCTGAACCAATTTGAGAAGCCAAACGAATACGTTGGCTTTCGCCACCAGAAAGCGTGCCAGAGTTTCTTGAAAGCGAGAGGTAATCCAAGCCAACATCCATCAAGAAGTTTAGGCGGTCTCGGATCTCTTTTAAGATCCGAACGCCAATCTCTTTCTGAGTTGGGTTCAGCTTTTCTTCTAGCGTGTCAAACCAGTGGTGGGCATCACGAATTGACTTTTGCGCAACATGGCTGATGTGTTCTCCATCGATTTTTACTGCCAGCGCTTCGGGTTTTAGACGATTGCCTTCACATGCATCACAAGGAGCACGTGACATGTATTTTTCAATCTCTTCGCGCATACCCGCAGATTCAGTTTCGCGGTAGCGGCGTTCTAGATTGCCAATGACGCCTTCAAAGGCTTTTTCGGTTTTGTAAGAACGCAGGCCGTCGTCATAGACAAACTGGATCTTCTTTCCGTTGGTTCCATAAAGAACAGCTTGCTGCAACTCTTCAGATAGCTCTTCCCAAGGCGTTTCCAGTGAAGCATCGTAAGTGCGGCAAACAGCTTCAAGCGTTTGAACATAGTAAGGTGCTGACGTGCGTGACCACGGCAGGATGGCGCCATTCTTCAAAGTCTTGGAAGCGTCTGGCACTACCATGTCAGGTGAGACTTTAGCTTCCGTGCCAAGACCATCGCATTTAGGGCAGGCACCGAATGGGTTGTTGAACGAGAACAGGCGCGGTTCGACTTCTTCAATAGTGAAGCCAGAAACAGGGCAGGCGAACTTCTCAGAGAAAACCAGACGCTCGTTGTCGCCTTCTTTTGCCACGAGCTCCGCTATGGCCAGACCTTCAGCAAGTTGCAATGCTGTCTCAAAACTCTCCGACAGGCGAGCTTGCATGTCCGGACTAACGACAAGACGATCAACCACGACTTCAATGTCATGCTTTAGTTTTTTATCTAAAACAGGTGAGTCAGAAATTTCATAGAACTCACCGTCGATCTTTACCCGCTGGAAGCCGCGCTTCATCAAATTGGCGAGTTCCTTTTTGTATTCACCTTTGCGACCCCGAACGATCGGCGCTAGCAAATACAGCCTTGTGCCTTCTTCTAAAGCCAAAACCTTGTCCACCATTTGGCTGACGGTTTGACTTTCAATAGGTAAGCCGGTGGCAGGTGAGTATGGGATGCCAACGCGCGCGTACAACAAGCGTAGGTAATCGTAGATTTCGGTAACTGTACCAACAGTTGAGCGTGGGTTCTTTGATGTGGTTTTCTGCTCAATTGATATAGCGGGAGAGAGACCATCAATCTGCTCAACATCCGGCTTTTGCATCATTTCCAAGAATTGACGGGCATAGGCGGACAAAGATTCAACGTAACGTCGTTGGCCTTCGGCATAGATAGTATCAAATGCGAGTGACGATTTGCCGGAGCCAGATAGGCCCGTCATCACAATAAGCTGGTCTCGAGGAAGTGTCAGATCGACAGACTTCAGATTATGCTCTTTGGCCCCGCGAATAACAATGTCACGATTAAGGGACGAGGGATTCGACATACTAACTTCCGCCTTGGTGTCTTGAAGAGTGTGTGCCTGGCCAAACATCAAACGAACGTCAGATTATTGGGCGCTTTGACAGCATTGACTCGTATTCATATTCATAAGAACATAAATAGAACATGATGCGATGCGTCAAGAGGCTTGTGGATGACATACAATCAAATCTTCTAGAATTGACGATGTTGTGATCAAAGAGAGTACGATTTTGAAATTGTGCCGGATCTGAATGGAACAGTGCGTCCATTTGAACGAGCACCGCCGATGAAGGGAATACACGATGGCAGGAAGCGTAAATAAAGTAATCTTGGTGGGCAATCTGGGTGCTGATCCAGAAGTGCGTAATACACAAGATGGTCGCCCAATCGTCAATCTACGTATTGCGACTTCAGAGCGTTGGCGCGACAAGAGCTCTGGCGAGCAGCGCGAAAAAACAGAATGGCACCGAGTAGTGATCTTCTCTGAAGGTCTTTGTCGTGTCGCCGAGCAATATTTGCGCAAAGGCTCTACAGTTTACATTGAAGGCCAACTGCAAACTCGTAAGTGGCAAGACCAGGACGGTAATGACCGTTATTCAACTGAGATCGTGCTTCAAGGCTTCAACTCTACACTGACAATGCTTGGTGGTCGCAGTGACAATGCGGGTGGTGGTGACAATTACGGTTCCGGCGGCGGTGGCGGCGGTGGTGGAAACTACGGCTCAGGCGGCGGCGGTGGAAGCAGTCGACCTCAGGCCAACGCGCCTGCTTTTGATGGCGGTGGCATGGATGACGACATCCCGTTCTAAATCCGGACTGATAGACACAAAAAAGGCCGCTCATTTGAGCGGCCTTTTTTAATGCTATGTGGAAATCATCTAGTTCTTTTTGAACGGGATAATCGCCACGGACTTGCCGCCACTTTCTTTGTGCGTAATGTCGAAGCGGACGTTGATCTCGCCAGATTTCAGCTTAAGCGAAACCGCAATATCAAATGCATCATTTGCTGCTGACTTCACGTTGTTCAAAGAGAAAGACAAGTTTTTGCCGCTGCGTTTCCCAATAGCAACGCCTTGGAAACTTGTATTAGAGGACATGACTGCCTCGTAGCGACGCGCATCTTCATTGTAACCAACAGTGCCACGCATCGAAAGCGTCGTGCCTGCCAACGAACAGCGACCGCTAAGACCAACTTTTGAAGCCCCTGCATCATTAAAGTTCATTTTGCAAAGCACAGTTTCGTCTTCACCTGTAGACGCAAGCTTTGCATTGCCGCGTCCACGCCAATCGCCAACGTATGACTTAAGCAGATCAGTGTCTGCCTTAGCGGCATAAGCTGGGGCGCTAGCACCAATGAAGGAGAGCGATACAAGTGACGCCATCGCAATGGCGGACAGTTTTTTTCTAATCATTGGTTCTATTCTCCGAATTTCTTCATCAATCGCCCCCCGGCGATCAACAATGCTGGCAAGATGATCAAGTCGCCAAGCAATGCCAAAATTAGTGTGAGTACGCAAAGCGCCCCAAATAGGGCAACTTGCGGCAATACTGAAAATATAACCACTGTCGTGCCAGCAACTAGAATTGCAGTAGTTGCAATTAATGCTGGGCCTACAACTTCGATGGTCCTGTTTACAGCGTCGCGGTGTTCCATTCCCTGTTTTCGCGCTCTCACATAATGGTTCATGAAGTGGATTGTGTCATCCACCGCAATACCAAACGCAATCGTCAGCGAAATCACGGTCGTCAATTGTAACCCGGCACCTGATACATAAAGGTAAAGTTCCGTGCCCAAAATAGGGGCAAAGTTTGGAATGATGCAAATGAGTGCGATCTTCCAAGACCTAAATGCGATACCGATTATGAAAATCGAGAAGATAACGGCAAGCGTAAGCCCGTCTTGCAGACGCTTGATCATGTTCACGCTTTCATAGGCTGAAAGCACTCTGAAGCCGGTTATCTTAGCATCTGTGATGCCAGCATCTTTTAAAGCAAGGTCTGTGTTCTCAACGAGGTCTCGTACATCTTTTGAGGAAAGTCCTGTAGGTACGAACGACGTCGCCATCGCAACAGACGCATCATCAGTAATAAAGCGACGCTTCATGAAC
>Ga0315336_1002200_pt1 | contig 31288 bp, 23 predicted proteins | sample ASW5metaG_FD_204512 | JGI IMG/M metagenome (GOLD analysis project Ga0315336, IMG submission 204512) | Ammonia-oxidizing marine archaeal communities from Monterey Bay, California, United States - ASW #5 | ecosystem: Environmental > Aquatic > Marine > Intertidal zone | place: USA: California...
AGTTTTCATGCTTATACTCGGGTAAGGCGCGTGAAACATCCGGTAACGAATGTTCAAGATGAATAATCATCTTCCGAATTTATTTGGAAACAGAACCCGGCTTACAGATCGTCTGGCTTTTTTCTTAAAATTTCGTTTTTTTTTAGCAAAAACAAGAACATAGGGTGAACATTAGGAGATTTAGTGTATTTTATCGTTGCTATATTCTCCAAGTATAACCATAATATCCCATAATATACCATATTAAACCAACTGGTTTTAGGTATGATTTTTGCGGGTTTGAGTATTATGGCACTATTTTTATCCACAGTTGTCAACAAAATTGACAACAAGGGGAGAGTTTCGATACCGGCACCGTTTCGATCTGGTTTAGCAGACCAAAGTTTTTTTGGCATTGTCGCCTTCCCTTCTTATCAGCTATCAGCAATCGATGCCTGCGGAATTGATAGAATGGAAGCACTCTCAAAAAGCATTGATCAGATTGATGATCCGGACGAAATAGAGCTGGCTAGCCTAAGTTTTGCTGAAGCGGTTCAATTGGCTATTGATGATGATGGTCGCGTCGTATTGCCAAAGAAACTCTCTAGCCACGCACAAATAACGAACAATATTCTGTTTGTCGGCAAAGGACCAACCTTTCAAATGTGGAATCCTGAGAATTACGAAAAACACAAAAAAGCATTTCTAAAAGAGGCGGAAACTAAAAAATTAAGCGTACGATTAAAACCCATACCTACATCATCAAGTAGCTATAAGGATCAAGAATAATGAGAAGTAACGATAAAACACACCAGCCCGTTATGCTTGAAGAAGTAACAAAGTTCTTATCACCAAAGGATAATATGGTTTACGTCGATGGAACTTTTGGTTCTGGGGGATATTCAAAAAGAATTCTGGGGTTAGCAAATTGTCAGGTTTTGGCGATAGACCGCGATCCCGAAGCATTAAAACTTGGAAAAAGATTGGAGAAAGAAAGTAAGGGAAGATTAATTCTCCTGGAAGGCAGCTTTGGAAAAATGGTTGAACTTTTGAAGTCAAAAGGAATAACAAACGTAGATGGAGTGGTGTTAGATCTTGGAATTTCTTCAATGCAATTGAATGATCCAGAAAGAGGATTCTCCTTCAGCTTAGACGGCCCACTGGATATGCGCATGAATAGAAAAGATACAAAGAAGCTAACCGCTGAAAAATTAATTAATCATTTGAGTGAAAAAGAATTAGCCAAAATAATATACGAATATGGTGAAGAAAAATTCTCAAAAAGGATTGCGAAAGCAATTGTGCAAAAAAGAAGAAATGGCCCGATCGAGCGAACTTCTGAACTAGCAAACATAATACGGGGTGTTGTCAGGGGCTCTCATGACGGCATTGATCCTGCAACAAAAACTTTCATGGCGCTTAGAATTTACATTAACAATGAGATACAAGAAATAAATAAAGGTTTAAAAGCTTCAGAGTTTCTTTTGAAACCCGGAGGAAAAATTATCATTGTATCATTCCATTCGCTTGAAGACAGAGAGGTTAAAAAATTTTTAGTCAAATGCGCAAATAAACCAAGGGGCACTTCTAGACATTTGCCTAAACCAAAAGACATGGAATTCGTTCCAACTCTTAAAATTCTTACCAAGAAAATAGTTAGACCAACACATGAGGAAACTTTGGATAACTCAAGGGCAAGATCTGCGCGACTAAGGGCCGCTGAAAGAACGTCTGCACCAACATTAACTCATCAGAGTCAAACCAAAATGGAAGGAGGAGAAAATGACTATTAATCTCACAATACCCTCTAAAGAAACGGAACTAAAAGCAACGATTATGGTTATAGGAGTAGGTGGAGCTGGAGGAAACGCAATCGATAATATGATCAGGGCTCAGCTGGATGGAGTAAAGTTCATAGCCATGAATACTGATAACCAAGCATTAAAACGATCAGAAGCAAGTAAAAAAATCCAACTTGGAAAAAACGAGACACAGGGACTTGGCGCCGGCGCAAGACCAGAAATTGGAAAAAGAGCTGCGCAAGAATCAAGCGAAGAAATTGAAGAACAATTACAAGGGTGTCACATGGCTTTTGTTGCAGCCGGAATGGGAGGCGGAACAGGAAGCGGTGCTGCTCCTATCATTGCAAAAATAGCGAAAGACATGGGAATTTTAACCGTTGGAGTAGTTACAAAGCCATTCACATTTGAGGGATCAGTAAGAATGAAGGTGGCTGAAGAAGGGATCAAGGAATTACAAGCACATGTAGACACACTCATAGTAATACCTAATCAAAATTTATTTAGAGTTTGTAACGAAAAGATAGGTTTCTCTGAGGCATTTAAAATGGTTGATGATGTCTTGCACGCAGGTGTAAGAGGAGTAACGGATTTAATCACCAAACCCAGCCTGATAAATCTAGATTTTGCAGACATAAAATCCGTAATGTCCGAAATGGGAAAAGCGCAGCTAGGAACAGGAGAAGTAACTTCTGGAGAAGAAAAAAATCGTGCCATCGAAGCTGCAGAGTCTGCAATTGCAAACCCACTACTAGAAGACTCTTCTATGAAGGGCGCAAAATCAATTCTTGTGAATATCACAGGCGGAAAGGATATGAAACTACTTGAAGTAGATGAGGTCGTGCAAAGAATTAGAGAAGAGATCGATCCGGACGCTAATATTATTTTCGGAGCAGCAATAGATACGAAAATGAACGGATCAATTAGAGTATCTATCGTTGCAACCGGCATGGAAAGCGCGCAAAGATTAGAAGAAAACGATCCGAATATTCACAATATCAACGATTTTAGAAAATCCGCGGAAACAATCCCTGGTCAAACTTCCCCGACCTCCCAATACCCAACAGCATCGGCTGATTCTGGGATTACTTTTTCCGCAGATGAGGGAGAGATCTCATCACACCCCCCAACAACCGATGAACTCTCCCTTCCTTTTTCTGGTTCTCAACAAAACATTGATCAAAGAACCAATGACGACACTCTCGAAGCTGAAGATGAATACAAAAAGATTAAAGATGAAATGAAAAAGAACAAAGGATCAAGCAAAGTATTCCAACTCTTCAAAAAAATATCTGGCATATTTCGTTCCAACAATGATCGATCCAGAGATCTAGAAATAGAACCGAGTGCAATAAAAACTTGGCCATCAATTAAAGGTAAGAATCCAAGGGAAGAATTGGAAATATCTTTAATGTCAGAAAACGATCTAGAAACAAAAACTATGAACACTGATCCAATACCAGAGGGTCCATTCACCTCTGATTTGGAAACAGAAGAATCTACTATAAAAGCTACAATCCAGGAAACATTGCCGCAGGAAGGAACAGCAATGAAAATGAATCATGATGAAGCAACACCAGCAAGATCTTTCACCTCCAGTTTGAAAACAGAAGAACCCGCTGCAAAAACTGCAATCCAGGAAACGTTGCCGGAGGAGAAACCGGAAACAGAAGTAAAAAGTGTTAGTCCGATATCACCAAAACCTGTCACCTCCAGTTTGAAAACAGAAGAACCCGCTGCAAAAACCGCAATCCAGGAAACGTTGCCGGAGGAGAAACCGGAAACAGAAGTAAAAAGTGTTAGTCCGATATCACCAAAACCTGTCACTGCTAAGAGAGAGAGTACAAGAAAAATATCTAAGACCAAAAGAGTCTTCAGCAATAAACAGCCTATGCTAGCTGGAATAGCCGAAAGCCCCAAAGACCTAGGCTCCGATATGGATGAGGAGTTAAGAGAGATACCGGCCTTCTTAAGAGGACAGGTCAATTAGATGGCAAGAAACGTCACAATAATTCTACTATTCGTATCATTTATAGTTATGACAAGCACACATAGCCTAAAAGGTGAAGTGCAGATTTTGGAGAGAAACATATCTAATCTAGATAAAAGAATTTTAAAGAAGCAAGGATCAATTAAAGCCCTAAAAGCAGAGTGGAACCATCTTAATAGTCCAGATCGTTTGGAAAAACTAAATAGGCAGTATCTAAATTTAACTCGTATTCTGCCTGGATCTGTCCATATAGAGAAAAACTTTTCTTTTGCTGATATCTTTAGAGAAAAGAAAATCGCACAAAAATAAACACCCTCTCTAAATGTCAAGCGACAATCGCCCTACACCCTTCTACCGCAAACGTGAAGATCGAATCGAAAGAGACAGCAACTCAGCGAAGTCATTAGCAATAAACAAAAAGAGAATTGTTTTAATAAATATTTTAGTAGTATTTGCATACATTCTTATATCTGCAAGACTACTCGATTTAGCTATATCCCAAGAAAATTACAAAAATTTTAACAATCAGCTACTAACAAAATATGAATTGCCTTCGCCAAAAACTACAAGGCCGGATATACTGGATAGGAACCAACACGTTCTTGCCACGAATCTACGAGTTACATCGTTACAAATCAATACGAAGAAAATCATTGATATAGAAGATTCAATAGAAAAACTAAATGGCGCGCTCCCTCGTTTAAGCAAGAAGGATTTATACAAAAAATTTAATTCTAAAAAAAACTATGTCGACTTGGCAAGACACTTAAAACCATCGGAAGAACACAGAGTAAATCAACTTGGCATTCCTGGACTTGACTTCCATTACGAAGACAAACGCTATTATCCATACAACAACCTCGCATCTCATATCCTAGGTTACGTTGATATAGACAATAAAGGTCAATCGGGAATTGAAAGGCATATAGATAAAAACTTACCCAAGAATAAAAGTATTCAGCTAACAATAGACATTCGGGCACAACACATAATGACCAGAGAAATAAAAAAAGCTATATCAACATATCAGGCAAGAGGTGGAGCAGGAATTATTTTGAACGCAAAAAATGGGGAAATATTATCCCTGGTTTCACTCCCAGACTTTAACCCTAACACTAAAAAAAGAAGAGATATTATTGAAAAGGAAAAATTCAATCGAGCAATAAGTATTTACGAAATGGGATCGATACTAAAAATCTTCACAGCCGCATTAGCATTAGAAAGTGGAGTTGGGAGCATGGAAAGAATATACGACGTAAGTCAACCATTAAGATTGGGCAGGAAAATTATAAGAGATCTGCATCCCAAAAAAGATAGTCTGACATTAGAGGAAATAGTTGTTTATTCTTCCAACGTGGGAGCCTCCTTGATAGCCAGTGACATAGAAGAAGAATATAAGGGCTTGCTAAAAGAATTTTTCATCCGAATGGGGTTTTTAAAAAGATCACCTGTTGAATTACCAGAAGTAGTCAAACCACAAGGACCAAAACTCTGGGGCAAAGTTAATACCTTAACAACCTCATATGGCTACGGTATATCTTTAAACCCCGTTCAGGTTACAACAGGAATCGCCACTATGGTGAATGGTGGCTATTTGAACCAGCCAACACTATTTCCAATCAAAGAAAAAAAAGGGAAGATCAGAAAAATAATCTCAGAAAAAACATCAAAAAGAATCCAAAGAATCATGCGCGAAGTCGTGGCAAACGAGAATGGCACCGGAAAAAGAGCTGATGTGCCAGGATATTTTGTTGGCGGAAAAACAGGGACCTCAGAAAAAGTTGGGATAAATGGCCAGTATGATCCAAACCTTTTAATGTCTTCCTTTACAGGAATTTTTCCCTATTTTGATCCAGAATACATCATAATGGTAATGATTGACGAACCAAAAAAGATCACCAAAGGTAGCATAGTTACCGGTGGTGCCATAGCCGCACCTGTTGTCAAAGAGGTTATAAAAGGTCTAATCTCGTTACTAGATATACAACAAAAAATAAAACACTATGATAACCTTAAGGCGAGTAACCATAAAATTTAAATTCAGAGATATGAATATTGCTTCTTACAAAACTAATTAAAAATATAGAAATTATTTCAGTCAGCGGTGATCTAAAGAGAAATCCAAATATTTTAGGCCTAAGCTCAGATTCACGAAAAATCAAACCAGGTTTTCTCTTCATTGCTCAAAAAGGCTCAGCATACGACGGACATAAATTTACCTTCGAGGCCATAAACGCAGGGGCAAGGGCGATTCTCGTGAAAAAAAACACAAAAAAACTAAAAAATGTCTCTGTGCCAATTTTAATAAGTAATACACCAAGAAAATGTTCGGCTTTACTAGCCGCAAAATTCCATTCCTTTCAACCAAACAACATTGTGGCAGTTACCGGGACCAATGGAAAAACTTCTGTAATCGGGTTTCTATCTCAAATATGGTCAAAATTAGGAAGAAAATCAGCAACACTAGGAACTCTTGGCTTCGCTTTAAATGCGCTAAATATTCATACACCCTTAACAACTCCTGATCCAATTTTTATTCACGAAAAACTAGCAAAGCTTAAAAAAGAAAAAATTGACTTCCTTGCTATAGAAGCTTCAAGCCATGGCATTGAACAGAACAGACTTGATGGTCTAATTATCAATGCAGCGGCTTTTACAAATTTAAGCCATGACCACCTGGATTATCATGGGAATATTAAAAAATATTTTTCAGCAAAAAAAAGGTTATTTGAAAAAGTAATTAGCGAAGGTTCTAATGTAACTCTAAATATTGACTCACAAGCCTTTGGCGATCTTTTCAAAATATGCAAAAAAAGAAAGCACAAAGTAATGACCTATGGCGAAAAAGGTGGGGATTTACAACTAACAAATGTACTCGATTATGAAAAAGGGCAAATTTTTAATTTCTCCGCTTTTGGAAGAAAGTTTGAGACCAGCGTTCCCTTTTCTGGAAAATTTCAAATAAAGAATCTTCTGTGTGCAATAGGTATAGCAATCGCCCATGGTCATAATATTGAAAAAGTAATGGAAGTTATTCCAAAGCTTGAATCTATAAAAGGGCGTTGTCAACTAATTGCAACGCACCCCAACGGTGCTAAAATTTATCTGGATTATGCACATACACCTGAGGCTCTTAAGGAGGTTCTTAGCAATCTACGCTCTAAAATTATGGAGGGAAAACTTTACATTCTGTTTGGATGTGGAGGAGATCGGGATAAAAGTAAAAGGGTCGTTATGGGAAGAATCGCCGCAAAATTTAGCGACGGCGCTTTTATCACCGACGATAACCCCAGAAATGAAAATCCAAAAAAAATAAGAAAACAGATACTTGCCGGATTTTTGCCACAAACAGGAGTAATGGTAAAAGAAATTGAGAAACGTCAAAAAGCTATAAAAACCGCAATCAGTAAATTAAAGAATAACGATTCTTTAATCATTGCGGGAAAAGGACATGAAGACTATCAAATTATTGGAGAAGAAAAACAAAAATTTGATGATAGGAAAATAACAAAAGAAGAAATTAAAAAAATTGCAAAAAAATATAAGATTAAAAAACCTCTGGAATAGTAAGGAAATTAATACTGCGCTCAATTTATCAAATAGCGCTGCTTGGATAGCATCCGGCGTTTCAATTGATAGCAGAAAAATAGCCAAAGGGGATATTTTCATCGCTATTGTTGGACCAAAATTTGATGGTAATCAGTTTACCAACAATGCTCTCGAAAAAGGTGCTGCTGCCGCAATTGTTAACTATATTCCCAGAAACCTAAGGAGAAAAAGGCCTATTCTAATCGTTAAGGATACAAGCCTGGCGCTAAAAAAAATAGGCGAAACGGCTAGAAAAAGAACTCAAGCAAAAATAATTACCATCACGGGAAGTGTTGGGAAAACTACAACAAAAGAACTATTGAGGGAAATTCTAGAGAAAGAAGGATCAACAACCGCTACTATCGGAAATTTAAACAATCAACTTGGTCTTCCATTAAGTCTGTCAAGGATGCCAAAAAAAAGTGATTTTGGAATCTTTGAATTAGGCATGAATAAGCCTGGCGAAATATCGAATCTAACAAAAATTACAAAGCCCGATATTGCAATAATAACAAACATAGAAAAAGCTCATTTAAAATTTTTCAAGAATCTTAGAGGAATAGCTTTGGCAAAATCTGAGATCTTTAAAGGAATGAAAGGTGGTATAGGGATTTTAAATAGAGACAGTAAGTTTTATGGCTTGCTAAAGAAAGAGGCCATAAAAAACAAAATACAAAGAATTGTCACTTTCGGGGAACATAAATCTTCCGACGTTAGGTTACGGCACTACACATTAAAAAGTCAATCAAGTGAATGCGTAACAACTGTTGGTAAAAAAAAGATAACATACGACTTAAGATCTACGGGAAAACATTGGATAATCAATTCCTTAATCATACTTGCAACCGCCCTAGCTCTTAAGCTTAATCCAGAAAATATAGCAAAAAGATTAGAAAAAACAAAACCGATAACAGGGAGAGGAAAAAAATATAATATAAAGTTAAAAAACCTTAATTTTACTCTTTTAGATGATAGTTATAACGCCTGTCCAGCTTCTATGGAAGCTGGGATACAGGTTCTGGATAATATGAAACCAAAAGCAAACGGCAGATGCATAGCGATACTGGGAGATATGTTAGAACTCGGAAAAGAATCAAATGAAATGCATCTAAATTTAAGAAATAATTTGATTGGATCAAACATTGATCTAGTTTTTACAAGCGGAAAATATATGAAAAATTTATATAAGGTTTTGCCAAAAGAAATGAGAGGCATCCACAACAACAATCCTCAAGAGCTCGCCAAAATCCTAGCACCGAAAATAAGAAAAAATGACATTATATTTGTTAAAGGATCAAATGGAACTAAGATGTTCAAAATAGTAGAAACATTGAAATCGATAAAAATAAAAGATAAGAAGTAACAATGCTTTACAATTTTCTAGTTCCCCTAGCAGATCAAATCGGTGCTTTTAATATATTCCGCTATATTACCTTTAGAGCTGGTGGGGCAATAATTACTGCCCTATTCATCAGCTTCATAGTTGGCCCCTGGCTAATAAACTGGCTCAAGAAAAAACAAAAGTCCGGCCAACCGATTCGAAAAGATGGACCTCCAGGTCATCTTAATAATAAAAAAGGCACGCCAACGATGGGGGGTCTTATCATTCTAATTGCACTGGTAGTTAGCACAATCCTGTGGTCAGACTTAACGAATTTCTACATATGGTCGATCCTTTTTGTCACCGCATGCTTTGGATTAACGGGGGTTGTTGATGATTTCCTAAAGATCAAAAAAAGTTCCTCTGTCGGTTTATCGGGAAAAACCAAATTTCTTGTTGAAATTATAATATCTTTGATTGCGATCCTCTGGATTCTACACTTTCAAGACTATACTAATAATAATGTAAACACCTCACTAAGCTTACCCTTCATCAAGAATCTCTTGATTGATTTAGGGTGGTTTTTTATTCCTTTTTCGATTCTGGTAATTGTAGGATCATCTAATTCTGTTAATTTAACGGATGGTTTGGACGGTCTGGCGATAGTACCTATTATGATAGCTTTTAGCTGCTTCGCTGTTATTTCGTATCTTGTGGGAAATGCATTATTTTCGAATTATCTGAATATAATACATATAGCTGGTGCGGGTGAATTAACTATATTCTGCGGAGCACTTGTAGGTGCCGGGTTAGGTTTTTTGTGGTATAATGCACCGCCCGCAATGGTTTTTATGGGCGATACAGGATCGTTGCCCGTCGGCGCAGCATTAGGCCTCATCAGCGTCATCACTAAACATGAATTGGTTCTAGTTATTATAGGTGGGCTATTTGTACTGGAAACCATATCGGTAATAGGCCAAGTAGTATCATTTAAATTAACCGGAAAAAGAATCTTCACAATGGCACCTCTGCACCACCATTATGAACAGAAAGGATGGAAAGAGCAGACAATAGTAATCCGTTTCTGGATTATTGCTACCATTTTAGGATTAATTGGATTAGCAACCCTAAAACTTAGGTAGCCCAATTGATCATTCCACATTCACTTGCAGGAAAGAAAGTAGCCATTCTAGGGCTAGGAAAGTCTGGCTTGTTTGCAGCAAAAGCTCTAAACAAAATTGGAGCAAAATTTGTAGCATGGGATGATGAAAGGAAAACAAGAGATCAGGCAAAAAAACATGGCGTACCAATTAAGAACTTGATCAAATTCGATTTCAAAAAAATAGACATTCTAATTCTGAGTCCGGGAATCCCGCTAAACTTCCCCGCTCCTCATCCAGTTGTAAAAAAGGCAATATCCGCTAAATGCAAAATAATTAATGAAATGGGTTTGTTGGGAGAAAATAATCAAGGATCACAATTTATTGGAATCACCGGAACCAATGGAAAATCAACAGTCACAGCATTACTGGGTAAAATATTTTCAAACAGTCATCTAAATATACAAATCGGAGGCAATATTGGCTATCCATCATTGGGGTTAAGAAAGTTGGGTAAAAATGGAGCATATATTTTAGAAGTGTCTTCTTATCAACTGGAATTATTGTCTTCAATAAAATTTGATATAGCTATCTTAATAAATATTAGCCCTGATCATATTTCAAGACATGGAAGTTTTAGAAATTACATAAAAATTAAGGAAAGTATTTTTAAAAACCAAAAAGATCAAGATCTTGCGATTATTGGAATCGATGACAAATTCAGTTATGAGATCTATAAAAGACTCAAAAAAGAGAAACGCCAAAAAGTAATTCCAATATCAAAAAACAAAAAAATCCCTGGAGGTGTATATTCCTCAAAAGGATGGCTAATTAATGATATAAATCTAAAAAAAGAAAAAATCATTAAAATTGAAAGGCTTAAAAATATTACGGGACTGCATAATGTGCAAAATGTAGCGGCCGCATTGGCAGCATCCTGGTCTTCCGGTATTAATAAAAAGGCTATTCTATCCAGCATATTAAAGTTTAAAACCCTTCTCCATCGACAAGAAGTAATCTTAGAAAAGAAGGGAATAACATTTATTAATGATAGCAAGGCTACAAATATTGATTCCGCTGTTAAAGCTTTAGAAAATTATAAAAATATATTCTGGATTGCCGGTGGACAATCAAAAAACGAAAACTTTAGAAAGATGATTCCTTTTTTGAAGAACGTTAAACACGCCTTCTTCTTGGGCGAAACGAGCAATCAATTACACACATTACTTGGAAAACGCTTAGAATCGATCGAGTCTGATAACCTAGAAAAAGCAACCACTCAAGCCTACAACATGGCTCAAGAATTTTTAAAAGACAACAAAGAGAAACAGGCATCAGTGCTGCTGTCTCCCGCCTGCGCATCTCTAGATCAATGGAAAGATTTTGAAGAAAGAGGAAATGCTTTTAAAGAAACTGTTAAGGAATTAATGAAATAAACAGGTTGTTATAATGTTTTCGAGAACCGATAAGAGCCTTGTAGGTAAATGGTGGTGGACTATAGATAGGTGGAATTTAACAGCTATTCTTCTATTAATGTTTATTGGGTCTATTCTAATATTTTCCGCAAGCCCATCAATGGCCCTTCGATTAGATAGCATTAGCTCCTATCACTTTATAACAAAACACTTAACATTCTTGCTGATATCTGTATGCATCCTATTCTGCTCTTCCATCATGATGCCCAAAAATATTTTAAAAGTTAGCTTATTGATTTTTGTGCTTTCCCTCATTCTAACAATTTTTACCCTAATTTTTGGTCAAGAAATAAAAGGAAGCAGAAGGTGGTTACAATTAGGTGAACTAAGTATGCAGCCTGCAGAATTTTTAAAACCAGCTTTCGTGATCGTCACCGCATGGTTATTTTCTCTACGTTTTAGAAAAAATAATCATATAGCTGGCTATCTATCATTTATATTACTTGCTGTTTTGATATTCATAACAGCGAAACAGCCGGATAATGGAATGGCGGTTATTTTATTTTGTGTTTGGTCAATCCAGCTAATAGTCTCGGGAATATCTATTCGAATAATAATCTCTCTTTTTATTTTTTTTCTGACATTGATGGGTCTCCTGTACCTAGCGTCGGCCAATGTTCAGCATAGAATTCACAGTTATCTCGATCCATCAGTAGGAGACCGCTTTCAAATTGAAAAATCACGCGAAGCCTTCGAAAGAGGAGGAATGCTGGGGGTTGGACCTGGAGAAGGGTCAGTTAAAGAAGATATTCCAGACGTTCATACTGACTTTATTCTAGCGATTGCTGGAGAAGAATATGGTGTGGTTGCGTGCTTATTAATTGTAAGCATCTTCGTCTTTATAGTTATTAGAGGATCTATTCTGGTGCGAAAAAGCAAGAATCTTTTTGTTATTCTCAGTGTAAGCGGTCTTCTTGGTCAATTAGGGTTACAGGCCTTTATTAATATTGCATCTACTCTACACATGATACCAACAAAAGGAATGACCTTGCCCTTTGTTTCCTACGGCGGTTCTTCCTTAATAGCAATGTCTCTAGGTATGGGGATAATGCTTTGTCTTACGAAAAAAAGGATCGAGGAAGAAAATTTATTTTAACTGAGAAAATGAAAAAAAAATCATTCGTTATAATCGCAGGTGGTACCGGAGGGCACGTTTATCCAGCAATCTCACTTGCCAAAAAATTAAGTGACCGAAGATATCCCGTAGTATTTCTTACAGACAAAAGGGGGGCTAAATTTATTAAGTTAAAGAGTAAGATAAAAATCTTTATCCTGCCCTCCCCTGGAAAAAAAGCAGGAATCCTTTCACTATTAGAAAAACTATACGTTCTTATAAGAAATTTTTGTACCTCTCTTAAGAAATTAAAGACTCTAAAACCTTCTGCCGTTATAGGCTTTGGTGGATATTATTCTATCTCTCCAATCTTGGCGTCCTATGTATCAAAAATACCAATTTTAATCCACGAACAAAATGCTATGGCTGGTCGTGCTAATAAACTATTGTTTCCTGTAGCTGATAGGATCGCAATATCATTTAGAAAAGTAGACGGATTAAGAGCTAATAAAAAAAAGATTGTTAGAACCGGCACCCCTATTCGTCCAGAATTCTTTAAACTTGGAAAAAAACTGTACTCGGATTACAGTAGAAAAACTAACTTGAAAATCCTCGTAATTGGAGGAAGTCAAGGAGCTCGGTCATTTAGCAAAATTTTACCTCACGCCTTAAGTTTAATTGATGAAAAGGACAGGAAAAGACTTGTGATCAGCCAACAGTGTAATAAAAAAGATATATATCAATTAAAAAAAATTTATGCCCATCTAAAGGTAAAAACTAATTTGAAAATATTTTTTCATAATCTGCCAAAAATACTAACAAAATGTCATCTCGTTATTGCGCGCTCGGGCGCGTCAACAATTGCTGAGCTTGAAGTAGCCAACAAGCCATCTATATTAATTCCTTACCCTTACGCAAAAGATAATCATCAAATGAAAAATGCTCAAATGATAGAATCGGCCAAACCAAATTGGATTCTCGAAGAAAATGAAAAAACCGCTATTTTAATGTCAAAGTTGATTCAAAAATTAATAAAAAATCCAGGCACTTTTTTAAATAAGGTAAAAAACAAGAGAAAAAGAACCTTTAATAATGGAAGTGAGAATTTAGCCAAACATTGTGTTCAAATTGTAGGTGATAAAGCGTGAGTAAAAATCTTTTAAAAAATAAAAAAAATTTAAGAAGCGAGTATCCAGAAAAGAATTTGATTCATTTCGTTGGAATAGGTGGAATTGGCATGAGCGGAATTGCCGAAATTCTACATAATCTTGGCTATAAAATTCAAGGAAGCGATAAAAAAAACAATAAAAATTGCTTAAGACTGGTAAAAAAAGGAATCAAAGTATTTGTTGGTCATGACAAACAAAATATTAAAAACGCCACACTGTTGGTCGTATCTTCAGCAGTTAAGATGAAGAATATTGAAATTAGAACTGCCCTAAAAAATAAAGTACCAGTTATAAAAAGATCAGAAATGCTATCAGAATTAATAGGCTTAAAAAATTCAATTGTAGTCTCAGGAAGTCACGGCAAGACAACAACGACTTCTCTAATATCTGCCCTTATGGATGCGGCAAAACTTGATCCAACCGTAATCAATGGCGGCGTTATCAATTCTTACGGAACAACGGCAAAGTTAGGAGATGGAAAATGGATCGTTGTAGAAGGCGATGAATCGGATGGGAGTTTTAAAAATTTGCCTGTAACGATAGCGGTAGTTACAAATATCGATAAAGAGCACCTAGATCACTATGGATCTCCTAAGCTCCTTCGCGAAAGTTTTATCTCTTTCATTGAGGAAACACCGTTTTACGGTCTTGCTACTGTATGCATTGACCACCCAGAAACTAGGAAAGTTCTAAAGAAAATAACCGATAAAAAAATATTGACCTATGGCTTAAGAAAAGATGCAAATTTTTATCCAGAAAACATTAAAATGGATAAAGGAAAATCCACCTTCGACGTTATAATTAATAATAAAGATAGAAAGAAAGAAAAAAGAAAATTTCTTAAAAAAGTTGTTCTGAATATGCCCGGTACACACAATATTGTAAATTCGTTGGCCGCAATAGTTGTTGGTTATTTCTTAAAAATACCAAAAAAGATAATACATGGATCGTTTAAAGAATTCTCTGGCATCGAAAGAAGGTTAACTCTGATAAATATTGTAAAAAACAACATTAAGATCTTTGATGACTATGCCCATCATCCTACGGAGATAAAATGTGCATTAACAACTCTTAAAAAAATATATAGCAAATCATCAATAATCTCTGTATTTCAACCCCATCGTTATTCTCGGACAAAAAGTCTATTTGATGAGTTTTGTAAATCTCTGAATCTTGCAGATAAAGTAATAATTTCAGATATTTATGGTGCCGGAGAAAAAAAGATATCCGGAATCAACAAAGAAAAATTGAAACACGGAATTGAGAAAATCGGACACAAAAACGTTTTAACGCTAAATAAATTTCAAAATCTATCCACCATAATAAAACGAGAAGCACGTGCTGATGATATTATTGTTTTTCTTGGAGCAGGAAGTATTTCTACCTGGGCGAACGATCTAGCAAAACAGTTAAAATAATTTATAGAAATGAAAACTACTGATGATTCGAAGATTCGATAATCTCTTACTAAAAAGATTGCCCAAAACCAAAGGTGAATATATAGAAAACGCACCTATTGGAAAAAAAACTTGGTTTAGAACAGGCGGTCTCGCTGAAGTATTGTTTGAGCCTCATGACAAGAATGATCTTATTTCTTTTATAAAAAATATAAAGACTAACACCCCTCTCACAATAATTGGCAGGGGATCTAACCTTCTTGTAAGAGATGGGGGAGTTCCAGGAGTGGTGATTAAGCTGAATAATAGTCTTGCTCAAATAACGTTTAAAAAAGACAAGATAGAAGCAGGAGCAGGAATCTTAAATCATAAAATAGTCCAGGAATGTAAAAAAAGATCAGTCTCTGGTTTAGAATTTTTAGTAGGGATACCCGGATCAATAGGTGGGGCAGTAGCAATGAATTCTGGAGCGTACGGTAAAGAAATAAAAGACATAGTACAATCTGTAGAAATAATTACAAAAACGGGAAAAAGAAAAATTATTCCAGAAGAAAAAATTAAATTCCAGTACAGAAAGGCGCTTTTACCAAAAGATTCATTAATTACTCAAGTTAATTTAAATTTTTCCAAAGGTAAAAAAACGGAAATTGAGGAACTAATCAAAATTATTCAAAGAGAAAGAAAGAAAACACAGCCAATAAATTCTAAGACATGTGGGAGCACATTCCGCAATCCAAAAGGATGTAAAGCTTGGGAATTAATTGATAAAGCAGGATGCAGAGGAATGAAAATGGGTTCAGCAATGATATCTGATAAGCACTGTAATTTTATAATCAATACGAGCACAGCTAGCGCAAAAGAGATAGAGGCTTTAGGAAAACAAGTGATAAAAATGGTAAAGCAAAAAACAGGGGTAAAGCTTGAATGGGAAATTAAAAGAGTAGGATCATATAGCTAGTCGATATAATATTGGAAATCTAGGATCGAATGAATAAGCACATCGTAATTTTAAAAGGCGGAAAATCAAGGGAAAGAACAATCTCTCTCCAAAGTGCAAACAATATATCCGCATCTCTAAAAAGGCTCGGCTATACAGTAACGGAAATTGATATTTCCTGTACGCTAAAAGAATTAATAAAAAAGTTAGAATCTAAACCAAGAGCGATTTTTAATGCCCTGCACGGACAATATGGTGAAGATGGAACTATTCAGGGATTAATAGAGCTCTTAAAAATCCCCTATACTCATTCCGGTGTACTAGCATCTGCCCTAGCAATGGATAAATATGTTTCCAAACTTTTGTTAAGCAAGAACGGTTTTTTATGTCCTGATGGAAAAGTATCAGATATCAATCACTTATCAAGAAATATAAGAATAAGAAAACCCTATGTAATAAAGCCAATCAATGAAGGATCCAGCATTGGAGTAAATATTGTTAGCAATTCGCAACAATTGAAATCAATTAAAAAGAAATGGAAATTTGGAGAAAAAATATTAATAGAAGAATACATTTATGGACGAGAAATAACTGTTGCTATCATGGGTAAAAAAGCGCTGGGAGCCCTAGAAATTATAACAAAAAAAGAATTTTATAATTTCGGAGCAAAATATTCCGATCCAAAAACAAAACACATAGTTCCAGCACCTCTTTCTTCAAAAAAGTACAAGGAAGTACTCGGACTAGCCTTGCAAGCTCATGAACTTTTCGGATGTCGTGGAATCACTAGAGTTGATTTTCGCTACTGTGAAAAAGGAAAACATAGAGGAAATTTTTTTATATTAGAAATTAATACTCAACCAGGAATGACGAAAAACTCCTTATTTCCTGAAATTGCTGCTTATAGAGGTATATCTTTTGATCAGCTGGTAGAATGGATAATAAAGAATGCAAGCCTAGATAAATAGTAAAATGAAAATAAAGCATAAATTCTTTAGTATTGTTCTTTTTCTAATTGTTCTAACAACCGCCCTTTATATTCTTGCTCCAGATAATAATCTGCACAAAAAAAAGATTGGTGATCTTTTTACAAAAAATATAATCAGTAAAAGCTTGGTTATAAGAAAAATAGAAGTTAAAGGTGCAAAGAAGTTATCAAAAAAAAGTATATTGGAAATGCTACAACTCCAAAAAGGGAGTCCAATCCACAATTTTGATTCGACAAAAATACGGAAAAAAATTGAATCCATGGATTGGGTTGAGAAGGCCGAAATAACACGTTTCTGGAATGGGACAATTAATATTACTATTCTTGAAAAATCTCCAATAGCATTGTGGAAAAAAGATAACGACTTGTTTTTGATTGATGTTAAGGGACAAATTATCGAAAAAAATGATCCAAATAATCCTTCAAACCTTCTGCTGATTCTAGGAGATGGAGCACCGGAGCATATTAATAATCTATTATCAATATTGAAAAAATTTCCCAACATACATAAAAATATTCGTTATGCTCAAAGAATAAGTAATCGTAGATGGGATTTAGGATTAAAAAATCATTCTACTGTTCTTCTGCCCGAAAAAAATTATGCACTTGTATTGGAAAAACTTTCCACACTAGAAACAAAGGAAAATATTCTGTCAAAGAAGGCAAGCATAGATATGAGAATACCTAAGAAAATCATTTTTAAGGCTTTAGATTAAAAATGAAGAAGAATGAAAATTTTATTACCGTTGTTGATGTAGGCTCATCAAAGGTTTGCTGCCTGATAGCAGAACGATCTCAAGATAATTCCCAAGAGTTAGAAATCAAAGGAATTGGATTACATAGGTCTGATGGGATAAAAAATGGATCGATCGTTGATATGGAGAAAGTCGAAAGATCCATTCGTCAAACCGTACAAACAGCAGAGAAAATGGCAAAAGTAACTATAGAAAATATCATCGTCAATTTTTTTGAGAGTAGATATGAATCGCATCGCTTCAAAACAGCTTTAAATATAAATGGTAGTGAAATAGGTCATCAGGATTTAAAAAAAATTTGGCACAATTGTATTAAAGAAAATATTGCCGAGGATCGAAAAGTTTTACATACGACCCCAATTAACTACTCTGTTGATGGTAAGAGTGGAATAAGCGACCCCCGGGGTATGTATGGAAAAAAATTAGAATGCATGTTTCATATCGTAACGACCAGCCAACAAATTATCAGTAACTTGAAGAGCTGTATTAACAGGTGTCATTTAGAAGTAGGGCAGATAGTCCTCTCACCTTACGCTTCTGGTATTGCGTGTATCAAGCCCGATGAAAAAAAACTAGGTGTAACATGTATTGATATTGGCGGTGGAACAACTTCTGTTGCTACCTTTGTAAATGAGAAATTTGTTTTTGCGAAAACTCTGCCTATAGGTGGGGAAAACATTACAAAGGATATTGCAAGCGGGTTATCAACCTCAATCTCGGATGCTGAAAGAATAAAAACTACCCACGGTTCTGTCATTCCTACAAGTTTAGATGAAAATGAATCTATAGACGTTCCCTTATTAGTCGGCGATGAAGAAGGCTCTGATATTCATCGAATACCAAGATCCTTTTTAAACGGGATTATAAGGCCCAGATTAGAAGAAATTCTATCCCATGTACGAGACAGTCTTGAGAATTCAGCCATTAAAAAAGAAAATTATCAATTTATAGTTGCCACAGGGGGTGCGAGCCAGATGACAGGGATTAGGGAATTAATTAGCCAATTCATGGAGAACAAACAAACAAGAATCGCGACACAGCCAAAACGATTTAAAGGAGAGGCCGAGGCAACAACCGGCTCATCCTTTGCAACAGTTAAAGGTCTGCTAGAACATGCAAGAATTGAGAGCAGCAAAGATGATTTTAGAAGCTATAACTTTATGATGAACAAAACAAACTTGGCACATAAGATAATTACATGGTTTAAAGATAATTTGAATCCACTATGAATAAAACAGTATGTAACAAAATGTAACAAAGAGTTATTTGAGAAACACCCGTATTGTTGGTAATGATCGGGTAATGTGGCAGTCAACGATAAAAAAAGAAGTGAATTTTAGCGGTGTAGGTATTCACACCGGTAAAGTCGCTTCGGTTTCTTTAAAGCCCTCAGGACCAAATACGGGGATAGTTTTTTATAAAAAATTTAGTCAGGGAAAAACGGTCCAAATACCCGCATTATGGAAGAACGTAGTTAATACCCACCTATCAACAACACTTGGCGACTCAAATAATCATAAAATCCAAACTGTTGAACATTTAATGGCAGCGCTTTCTGGTTGTAGGGTTGATAACCTAATAATTGAGATAGAAGGAAGTGAAGTCCCAATTATGGATGGTAGTTCATACCCTATTGTAAAATTGATCAAAAAAGCCGGTATATGTCAACAAAACGCGAAAAGAAAATACATCAAAGTTCTAAAAGAAGTTTCCCTGTCAAACGAAGATAAGTCTGTTTCTATTAAACCCTCAGATCAATCAACAATATCTTGCAAAATATCCTTTCCTGGTTGCGCAATTTCTGAACAAGAACATTCCTTTGATATGGAGGAAAATTCTTTTAAATCTGATATTTCAAAAGCTAGAACTTTTGGACTGTACAACAGTATTAGCAAATTGCACGCTTCTGGAATGGGTCTTGGAGGATCTCTTGATAACTCGGTTATTGTAAATGGTAACGAAATTCTTAACGAAGATGGGCTCAGATATAAGAACGAATTTGCTCGACATAAATTACTGGATATTGTTGGCGATCTATATCTAGCCGGAGGGCAAATAATTGGTGATTTCAAAGGAAATCAAGCCGGACATTCTATTACACAACACTTGGTAAAAAATTTATTATCCAATCCATCTTCATGGAGTTTTTTCGAGAAAAATAAAAGATCTAGCGATTCGCAAAATGCTATTTACCCACTAAAAGAAGCTGTTTCCGCATAAATATTTTTAGCAAAGCTTACCTTAACCAAACAACTAAACACAAAAACCCCAACACCAATAGCAAAATGCCTTCCAAGTAAGGATTGTTGCTGATAATTTAGCCAGATGAGTGCTATAATTATCCAAACTTTTTATAATAAAAAAATTCAGAAACTTGTTTTGCAAACAAAATAAAATGAAATTTCACTATTATTGCGCAAGATTCACAAACAAAGTTATTCTAATAGCTGCCTGCATTCTTTTAGGCAGCTTTTTATATGGTTGTGAATCAAATGAAGAAATAGAAATCAGTTATGCTGAGCGGTCCATAGACTCGATTTATAATGATGCTTTAAATGAATTTAAGAATCAAAACTACTTGCGAGCTGCAAAACTTTTTGAAGAAGTCGAGAGACAGCATCCCTACTCTTATTGGGCATCAAAAAGTTTATTAATGGCTGGCTTCTCATACTATAAAAAAAATAAATACGATCAAGCCGTTCTTAGTTTTGATCGCTTCATACAGTTGCACCCCGCAAATAGAGATCTAGCCTACGCCTACTACATCAAGGGATTGTGTTATTTTGAACAAGTTGTAGATATTAACAGGGACCAAAAAAGTACAAAAATGTCGTTAGAGGTATTTGAGGTATTGATTGAAAAGTTTCCCAAAAGTAAATACGCAAAAAATGCTCAAAGAAAAATATACTTCCTTATTGATCATCTCGCTGGAAAAGAAATGGAGGTAGCCAGATATTATCAAAAGAGAGGAGCTAGGCTAGCAGCAATCAATAGATACAGCAAAGTTATTGAGGAATATCAATCGACTCTTCATACCAAAGAAGCTTTGTATAGATTAGTGGAAAATTATTTATCTTTGGGGGTATTTGATGAGGCAAAAAAAAATGCAGCCGTCTTAGGACATAATTTTCCAAACAGCAAATGGTATAAACATGCTTATCTATTAATGAAAAATGATGACTTGCAAATAAACGGAATGTTCATCGAAGAAACAAATGATGAGCCAACTTCAAATACGGACAAAAAGCCTAAAAAGGAAGAGGATGAAAGCTTTTTCAGTTGGTTTAATGATCTTTTTGAAAAAGACGAGGACCTAAACAAAAGCGAAAAGAAAGAATCAAGTCAGATCTCCGAGAATTAAGATAGTACCGTTATGGCAACTAAAGGATTTTTGAACCCCACTATAGAAAAATTGTCCCCTGAACAAGCAAACAAGGAGCTAGAAAAGCTGTACAAAGAAGTGCAGCTTCATAATAAACTATACTTTCAGGAAGATTCTCCCAAAATCCCAGATTCTGAATATGACGCGCTAGTTGAAAGAATTCGACAGATTGAGAAGCTTTTTCCGAAAATAAAAATTTCTCAGAATCTTCTAGATAAAGTTGGCTTCGAGCCTTCAGAAAAATTTGAAAAAGTATCGCATTTGCAACCCATGCTTTCACTAGCTAATGCATTTTCCGAAAAAGATATTAGTGACTTTAACTTACGCGTTAGAAAATTTCTTAATCTAGACGAAAACTCTCAATTAGAAATAATAGCGGAACCGAAAATAGACGGTCTTTCTGTATGCCTCAGGTATAAAAATGGCCAACTAATACTTGGATCAACTCGGGGCGACGGCAGTAACGGAGAAAATATAACAAAGAACATATTAACGATCCAAGATATTCCAAAATCTCTAAAAACGGGCAATCCCCCAGAACTCATTGAAATAAGAGGGGAAGTTTTTATGAAGAAAAGTGATTTTCTAGAATTAAACAAAAAACAAGAGTCAGTTGAAGAAAAAATTTTTGCAAACCCAAGAAATGCCGCTGCCGGAAGCTTAAGACAACTCGATCCCTCAATAACATCAAAAAGACCTTTGAATTTCCTTGCTTATGGGTGCGGAAGCGTAAATTCGAAATTAGCAAAAAGTCATTGGGATCTTTTAACATTAATAAAGAGCTGGGGATTTCAAGTTAGTCCTTATACAAAAATTTGTAAGAATAACTTAGAAGCTAATGATTATTTCCAAGAAATTATGATTAACCGTTCCTCAATTCCCTTTGATATGGACGGCGTAGTCTATAAAGTTGGCAAGATGGATTTTCAAACAAGGCTTGGTTCTGTCACAAAAGCCCCTAGATGGGCAATTGCAAGAAAATTTCCTTCTGAAAAAGCACAAACTAGATTAAAAAAAATTACTATTCAAGTCGGACGTACGGGGATTTTAACTCCCGTTGCCGAGCTAGAACCTATTAATATTGGAGGAGTATTGGTGTCCAGAGCAACGTTGCATAACGATGATGAGATTAAAAGAAAAGATATTAGAGAGGGTGATCAGGTCCTCGTACAAAGGGCTGGAGATGTCATTCCGCAAATTGTTTCTTCAATACCCGAAAAGAGATCATCCAACAGCACTGTCTTTTCTTTTCCTTCAACCTGCCCTTGCCCGCTAAAGCTCCCAATAGAAAGAGTATCAGGTGAGGTTGCTATAAAATGTAGCGGAGGATCCAAATGCCCTTTCCAACAAGTTGAGAGATTAAAACACTTTGTGTCTAGGCAAGCTTTCGACATTGAAGGTCTGGGGGGAAAAAATATTAAAAAACTTTGGTCCGATGGATTTATAAAATCTCCTGCTGATATTTTTAAACTGAGGAGATTTAAAAATAAGATAAAAAATCTCGAAGGATGGGGAGATCTTTCCTTTCAAAACCTTGAAGATGCAATTGAAGAAAAGAGAACAGTCCACTTTGATCGCTTTATATACTCTTTAGGAATTCCCCAAATAGGAGAGAGCACTGCAAAGCTGTTAGCAAAAAACTATCAAAATCTAGAGCATCTAATGCTCGCCATAAAAGAATGCAAAAACACAGAAAGCAGTGAATTTAAAGATCTTTCTGACATTAATGGCATAGGTCCTTCAATTGCGAATGATATTATTGAATTCTTATTAGGCAGAGAAAACCTAGAGGCTATCCGAGATTTAGCATCGGAGTTAAAAATTAAAGATTTACCTACCAAATCGATTAAAAGCTCGCCTATAAAAAATAAAGTAATAGTTTTTACTGGCTCTCTAGATTCAATGTCTAGAAGTGAGGCTAAGGAGAAAGCCGAATTATTAGGTGCAAAAGTTACAGGATCTATTTCATCAAAAACTGATTATCTGATAGTAGGAAAAGAAGCAGGAACGAAGGAAAAGAAAGCTAAGGATTTAGATATAAAACTTATTGATGAATCACAATGGCTAAAAATCATAAAAAGCAATTAGTATTCTAAACTGGCTCGGTCTCTCGCTTAAGCCAAGACAACTGATCCTTATCAAGAGAATCTTTCAAACTTAAATATACTCTATCGTGATAATCGTTTAACCAATTGATCTCCTTTACATTAAGCATCCGTCTATTAATTAAGTGTCTATCAATCGGAGCAAGGGTCAATGTTTCGAAAAATAACTCTTTTTTTTCCCGATTTTCCAACACCGTAACTAAATTTTCAATACGAATCCCATATTTGTCAGCTTTATAATAACCAGGTTCGTTGGAAAGAATCATTCCCGGAAGAATATTAACATTATTTTTAGCCTTCGAAATACTTTGTGGCCCTTCATGAACCCCCAAATAACTTCCTACTCCGTGACCAGTTCCATGATCATAATCGAGTCCAGATTGCTTTAGGTATTTTCTAGCTTTTGGATCTAGCTGATATCCTTTCGTGCCAAAAGGAAAAGTAGCGCTTGCAATAGCAATATGACCTTTTAAAACCTTTGTAAAATTATTTTTTTGATCATTGCTGGGCTTGCTAGATCCTCCTCTCACAAAAATAGTCCGAGTAACATCAGTTGTGCCATCTAAATATTGAGCCCCGGAATCTATCAAAAAAATATTTCCACATTTGATAACCTCATCGCTGGCTTTGCTGGGTCGATAATGAACAATAGCGGCATGTCCACCAACAGCGGAAATAGTCTCAAAACTGAGTCCTTTAAAAAATTGATTCTTTTCCCTTAATTTCTTTAATTTTTTTGTAGCAGTTAATTCCGTAATATTTTTCTTTCCAACAGTTTTATATAACCAAGATAGGAATTTGACCAACGAAACGCCATCTCTCAAATGAGCTGACCTTGCTCCGCTAATTTCAATCTCGTTCTTACAAGCCTTGGGCAAGAGGCAAGGATCTTCTCCAAAGGAAAGATTTGCCTTGGCAAGAATCAAGGTTTGGTAGACCGAGAAAGGAGTTTTATTTTTATCAACTAAAACCTTTTGCTTTGAGTTAGCAATTTTCTTTAGAAAAATATCAAAATTTTCAGGTCGCATAAATTTTACACCGTCACCCAATATAATTATTTTTTTTCTATCAATCTTTCTTGGATCGATAAAAAGAGTAACCTCACCTTCAGAATTAATCGCAGCAAAACAAAGGCACAAAGGCGTATGTTTAACGTCGCTTCCTCGAATATTTAACAACCAAGCAATTGAATCCGGGCTAGTTAAAATAAAAAAACTACACTTTTTTCCTCTTAAGATTCTTGCGACTTTTTTTCTCTTAAATTCTGCTGTATGACCAGCAAATTGGATTCCATGAAAAAACATTTTCCTTGTAGGCATCTTTGGTTGGTTGATCCAAATTTTATCAATAAAGTTCTTTTCGCAGCTTTTCAAAACCACGAGCTGCTTTTGGCAAACACTCTTGACATACTGAATCTCGGAGATCGAGTGCAACCTTGCATCAAATCCAATTTTTTTTCCCTTAGTAAAATTTGCTCCTATCCAAACTCCGATCTCTTTTAGAGACAATGATTGTATCTCATACAGTCTTGAATCAACCTCATTCTTCGCTTGCAAGGTGTAACGACCATCAACAAAAAGCGCAGAAGCTCCCTCAGAATTAATAACACTCATGCCGGCAGAGCCAGTAAATCCGCTCAACCAAGCTAGCCTCTTTGCATAGGAAGGTGTGTACTCATTCTGATATTCATCTGCATAGGGGACAAGCAAACCATCTAAATTTCTTTTTGAGAGCAATTGATGAAGTTTTTGTAATCGAAAGAAAAATTTTTTCATCTCTTTTTTATGAAACTCTTTAAAACTTTCTTTATTCCAGTTTGAAAAATAATTTCTAGCTTATTGCCTTGCATGCTCTTTATCTTACCGTAACCAAATTTATCATGAAAAACTTCTTCTCCAATCTTCACAGCCTCCTGGACAAAATCAGATTCTTTGGATTTATGTTTATAACTAGAGGGAAATTTTCTTCCCGGAGTTATATTAATTGGAGCGATCTTGCTTTTTTTATAAAAATTTTCCTCTTGAGAGAAAAAAGAATCCTCTTGATCGGAAAAACCTTCCTGATCATCAAATAAAAGGCTCTCTTCTTCTTTTACATGCTCTTCTGGAATTTCAGAAACAAAACGCGATGGAATGCAGCTAACTAATTGATTATAAATGAATCTATTAACCGCGAAGGAAACATAAACTCTTTTTTTTGCGCGAGTAATACCAACATAGCCAAGTCTTCTTTCCTCCTCGAGAGACTTTTCTCCTCCTTCATCCAAAGATCTTTGGTTCGGAAAATTCCCCTCCTCCCAACAAGGTAAAAATACCGTATCAAATTCTAGGCCTTTTGCGCTATGTAGAGTCATAATATTAATTTTATCTTCTTTAGCATTTTCGGTATTTTCCATAACTAGACTAACATGTTCAATAAAGCTCGATAAAGAATCAAACTCTCTTATTGCGCCAACTAGTTCCTTCAAATTCTCCAATCTTCCTTCTGCATCAGGTGACTTATCTTTCTGCCACATTTCCATGTATCCAGACTCATCCAAAACCATTGCACAAAATTCAGAATGTTCCATCGAATTAATCTCAGTTCTCCATCTTTCAAATTGTTTCAATAGGTCTTCTAGGGTATTTTTTAAACTAGGCCTTAACTCATCGGTAGAAATTATTTGTTGAATTGCTTCATATAAACAAACCCCTTGACTCCGTGCGTGTTTGTAGAGAATTTGTAAAGTGCTTTTCCCAACCCCACGTTTGGGTACATTGATAATCCTCTCCAAAGCCAAATCATCCTGGGATTGAATAATGACACGAAAATAGGCTATAGCGTCACGAATTTCCATTCTCTCATAAAACCTTGGGCCACCAATAACACGATAGGGGAGTCCCATTTTCATAAAACGTTCCTCAAATTCTCTCATTTGAAAACTTGCTCGCACCAAAATAGAAATTTCCGATAATCGGGATTTTTTCTTTTGTAAACGCACAATTTCTTCAGAAATACTTACTGCTTCATCTTTACCATTCCAAAAACTTTTGATGTTAATTTTTTCCCCTCCATCGATCGAGGTCCACAACGTTTTTCCGAGCCTACCTTTATTGTGACTGATAAGACCTGAGGCAGAAGAAAGGATGTGACTAGTAGATCTATAATTCTCTTCGAGTCTAATAGTTCTCGCATCTGAAAAATCTTTTTCAAAATTTAATATGTTATCAACCTCGGCGCCCCGCCACGCATAAATTGACTGATCATCATCACCAACACAGCATATATTATTCTGTCCAAAAGCAATCTTTTTGAGCCAAAGACTCTGAGCAATATTTGTGTCCTGATATTCATCCACTAAAATAAATTTAAACTTTCTTTGATATTCAAAAAGGACATCTTTGGATTTCTTAAAAATGTTTAGGCAATGCAAAATTAAATCACCAAAATCTACCGCATTTAAAGTAATCAGCCGTTGTTGATAAGATTCATAAATAGTAAGCGATTTACCCGATGCAAATTTACCAATTTCTTTATCACGAACATCGGTGGGAGATAGACCTCTATCTTTCCACCGCTCAATAATTGACAACATTGATCTTGGTGGCCATCTTTTTAAATCAATATTTTTTATTTCCATTACTTGTTTGATCAATCGAGTCTGATCATCAGTATCTAGAATTGTAAAATTAGTTTTAAGACTAACTATTTCTGCATGCTTTCGCAAAATTCTGGCACAAAGTGAATGAAAAGTTCCTATCCACATAGTTTCAGTAGATCGGCGAATTAGTTTTTCAACTCGCTCTTTCATTTCCATCGCAGCTTTATTGGTAAAGGTAACCGCCAAAACTTCGGATGGTAATGCTCGTTTAGTTACTAAAATATGGGCCAAACGTGTTATCAGAACCCTGGTTTTTCCTGTACCTGCGCCAGCTAAAATTAATAATGGGCCAGATAAAGACTTCACAGCTTCTAATTGAGGTTTGTTGAGAGATTTTAAATAAAAATATTCTCCTTCTCTAACTTTAGATGATGTTTCCTCGGCTGTGTTCATAATAAAATACAGCTACCCTCGCGCCTTAGGATCATAATTCAAATTGGGTTGCAACCATCTTTCTACGTACTTCAAGCTCTTCTGTTTTCTCGTTGCATAATCACTAACCTGATCTTTATTTAGTTTTCCAACACCGAAATAACTACTTTTAGGATGACTAAAATAGTAACCACATATAGATGCAGCAGGCCACATAGCAAAATTCTCCGTCAATTTAATTCCTGTATTCTTTTCTACATCCAACAACTGAAATAAACTAGATTTTTCTGAATGATCTGGACATGCGGGGTATCCGGGAGCAGGCCTTATGCCTTGATACTGCTCACTAATTAAATCCTGGCTATTAAGTTTTTCATCTTCAGCATAACCCCAGAACTCTTTACGAACTCTTTCGTGTAATCTTTCCGCAAACGCTTCAGCGAAGCGATCGCAAATAGCGCTCAACATAATTGATCCATAATCATCGTTATTTTTTTTAAATTCACTAGATTTTTTCTCCATATCTATACCTGCAGTAACGGCAAACGCTCCAATATAATCCCGAATTTTTTTATCTTTAGGCCCAATGAAATCCGACAAAGCTAAGTTAGCCTTGCCACTTCCTTTAGACATTTGCTGCCTCAGAGTATAAAGGACGGAGCAAACTTCTTTTCTGCTCTCGTCTTTATAAATCTCAATATCATCCTTATTTGAATTAGCGGGCCAAAAAGAAATTACTGCATTAGCAGTTATCCAACCCTCTTTAACAATTTTTGTAATCATGCCACGAGCATCCCGTAAAAGATCTTTTGCTGCAACTCCAACTTTTTTGTCATTCAAGATCTGTGGATAATTGCCATATAGTTGCCAAGCAGAAAAGAATGGTTTCCAATCAAAATAATCTACTAATTCTTTTAGCTTATAATTTCTAAACACGGTTAGGCCTAATTTTTTCGGGATAGGTGGCTTATAATTAGACCACTTAATTCTTAATCGATTCTTTCTTGCCTCGTTCAAACTAAAGCGTTTTCCAGAAAATTTAGCGGCAGAATGTTCTGATCTAACTTTTTTATATTCATTTCTAATGCCATCAAGGAAAAGTTTTGAATCTTTTTTAGAAACTAATTTACTGGCAATATTCACTGCATGCGACGCATCTGAACCATAAACTAAGGGACCATTATAGTTTGGTTGAATCTTGACAGCAGTATGTAGTCTGCTGGTAGTAGCGCCTCCAATCATTAATGGTATATCAAATCCTTGACGTTGCATTTCACTAGCAACAAAGCACATTTCTTCCAGACTTGGGGTAATAAGGCCAGATAGACCTATAATACTAACTTTGCTTTTCTTGGCTTCCTCTAAAATCTTTATTGCGGGAACCATTACACCTAAATCAATAATTTCAAAATTATTACAACCCAAAACAACGCCTACAATACTTTTCCCAATGTCATGAACATCTCCCTTAACAGTAGCTAACAGAACCTTTCCCTTATTTGTAGAACTCGTATGCTTTTTTCTTGCTTCGATAAAAGGAGTAAGGTGAGAAACAGCCTGTTTCATGACTCTTGCACTTTTTACAACCTGAGGCAGAAACATTTTTCCAGATCCGAATAAATTCCCAACCTCATTCATTCCATCCATTAGCGGTCCCTCAACAACATCCAGTGGATCTTTTGCATTTTTTCTAGCTTCTTCGGTATCCTCTATTATAAATTCTCCAATACCATGCACTAATGCATAGGATAATTTCTGATTGATTCCCTGATCACGCCATGAAAGATCCCTTTTCTTCTTTTTACCTCCTCCACGATAATCTTCAGCAATTTCTAAAAGTTTTTCAGTTGCATCTGACTTACGATTAAATAAAACGTTCTCAATTCTTTCTTTGAGAATCTTTGGTATATCCTCATAAACTGTAAGCTGACCAGCATTAACGATTCCCATATCCATTCCAAATTTTATGGCATGATATAAAAAAATTGAGTGCATTGCCTCTCGAACTTGATTATTTCCCCTAAAAGAAAAAGAAACGTTAGATACTCCTCCTGAAACAAGGACATTCGGAATATTCTTTTTTATCATTTTGATGGCTTCGAAGTACTCTAATGCATAAGTATTATGCTCCTCAATACCAGTCGCCACAGCAAAGATATTGGGATCAAAAATTATATCCTCCGAAGGAAAATCTAACTTCTTCGTCAAAATTTTATAAGCTCTATTTGATATAGAAAACTTTCTATCTGCAGTGTCAGCTTGCCCCTCCTCATCAAATGCCATAATAACGACTGCAGCTCCATAGCGCCTAACTAGCTTTGCTTGCTCTATAAACTTATCCTCTCCCTCCTTTAAGCTAATAGAGTTTACAATGCCCTTACCCTGGATACATTTCAGTCCAGCCTCAATAACAGACCACTTTGATGAATCAATCATCACTGGTACTCTGCTAATATCCGGCTCTGAAGATATCAAAGTTAAGAATGATCGCATAGCGCTTTCCGAATCTAACATTCCCTCATCCATATTTACGTCTAGAATTTGCGCCCCATTCTCAACTTGTTGCCTTGCTATTTCGATAGCTGATTCATAATTTCCACTCAGTATAAGCTCCTTAAACTGCGCAGAACCGGTTATATTAGTCCGTTCTCCTATGTTGATAAAAGATCCAATCATTTAATTAACCTAAATCCCTCCAAACCAGATAAACATAGTCCGGGTTTTATCTTTGGAATTGCTCTCGGCTTTATGCCAACAACAGAATCCGCAATCTCTTTAATATGGCTGGGTGTAGTACCACAGCAACCACCAAGCATATTAATTAGACCGGATCTAGACCACTCTTGAAGAAATGTTGCGGTCGTTTTAGGTGTTTCATCATATTCCCCCAAAGCGTTTGGTAATCCGGCGTTTGGATATGCACAAATAAAAGTATCGGCTATTCTAGAAAGCTCTAATAAATGAGGTCTAAGTTGTTCAGCTCCAAAAGCACAATTGAGACCAATACTGAAAGGCTGTGCGTGACGCACAGAATACCAAAATGCCTGTGAAGTCTGTCCTGAAAGATTGCGACCAGAATTATCCGTAATTGTTCCTGAAATCATGACCGGGATAGAAGAGTCTAATGTTTCAAACAATTGATTCAAAGACAGTATCGCCGCTTTACAATTTAAAGTATCAAAAACAGTCTCAATCAGCAAAATATCTACGCCACCATCAATCAATCCCTTTGCGGATTCGGTATAAACTTTAACAAGATCATCAAAGATAACGTTTCTAAATCCAGGATCATCAACTTTTGGTGAAATCGAAGCAGTTCGATTTGTTGGCCCAATCGCTCCGGCAACAAATCTAATTTTCTTATTATTATTTTTCGAGAAATCATCAGCTATTTCTCTAGCTATTTTAGCGCCCTCATAATTTAAATCGTAAGAATAGCTCTCCAAACCATAATCTGATTGAGAAATTGCATTCGAGTTAAAAGTGTTCGTTTCTATTATATCCGCCCCGGCTTCTAAATACTGGGCATGAATTTCTCTTATAAAATCTGGATTGGTAATATTAAGTAAATCGTTATTACCTAAAACATCTGTATTATGATCCGCGAACTTTTTCCCCCGAAAATCAACTTCTTTTAATTTAAGTCTTTGAATCATCGTTCCCATGGCACCATCGAGTATCACAATTCGTCTCGAAAGATTCTCAGATAAAATATCTATTTTTTTATTATTTTTTACAGAGTTCATAAAAACCTTTTTTATCTTGAATTAATTCTTAATCCTAAAATATGACAAATTGCGTATGATAGATCTGCCCTATTAAGGGTATAGAAATGAAATTCATTAATACCATTATCCTGAAGAGCTTTGCATTGCTCTGCGGCAATTGTTGCTGCAACCAGTTGACGACTAACAGGATCCTGATCTAAGCCTTGAAAAATTTTTTTCATCCAGCCAGGAACCGAAGTTCCACTTTTTTTACTAAATTCGATAACTTTTTCACAATTTGTAACGGGCAATATTCCTGGAATAATTGGAATCTTGATCCCTGATGTTCTTACCTTGTTTAAAAAGTCCAAAAAGACATTTGGATCGAAAAAGAACTGAGATATGGCGCGCTGAGCCCCCGCATCAATCTTGCGCTTTAAATTATCTAGATCTTCTTTCAAATTATTAGATTCAGGGTGAATCTCTGGAAAAACAGCAACTGTAATTTCAAAATCAGCAATTTTCATTAA
>Ga0315336_1002201_pt1 | contig 31288 bp, 23 predicted proteins | sample ASW5metaG_FD_204512 | JGI IMG/M metagenome (GOLD analysis project Ga0315336, IMG submission 204512) | Ammonia-oxidizing marine archaeal communities from Monterey Bay, California, United States - ASW #5 | ecosystem: Environmental > Aquatic > Marine > Intertidal zone | place: USA: California...
CGTTCAATCGCGGCGAGGCCGTCGTGCCAAAGTTGGCTTTCAGCCCGTGGTACGGATGCTCTCCGAAGGGGCTACCATGTCCGCGCTGGCTGTTGTGTCGGGTGATCGGCGTTATGTCCGACTGACGGTTCGTCCGTTTATTAGTACGATTACCGATGTGTTCACTTTCAGTTTTATCAACAATGGAAATCCAAACGGTGGCGGCGGGCAAGGCCAGGGTGGCCAGGGCGGTGGCCAGGCGGGCAATTGATGGGATTGCCTGCTGGGGACATTCCGAGTCCAATTTACGCAGCGGGACACGGGCCACTCTCAGAACTTCAGATGGCGGACGATCGGCAAACGGTCCGTGCCCGCAGTGGGCGTCTCGCACTGCAGGTGCGCCCGGTGAAGCTGGCCAACAAGGCCGTGATGGACCTGCGCACGGTGCGATGGGTTCCCGTCGGAGTCGATGATGACTCGGAATCCAACGCGCGCTGATATCGAGAGTTCGCCACGGCGGCTGACGCTGGTGATTCCGTCATTGGCCATGGGCGGGGCCGAGCGGGTGATGTCCCGCATGGCGAACCACTGGGCCAGTCAAGGTTGCTGTGTCACGCTGATCACATGGGATGCGGTGGATCGGGATTCCTACGCTCTGTCCTCGAATGTCGAGCGTGTGGGATTGGATCTGTTCCACAATGCGCGCGGCCTGTTGTCGGCCGTGTGGCACAACGCGCGGCGTGTCCGCGCGCTGCGTGGCGCAGTCAAACGATCGCGGCCGGATCTGGTGATCAGTTTTCTGGACACGATGAATGTGACGACCCTGCTGGCTTGTGTGGGGACCGGCATTCCGGTGATTGTCACCGAACGCACGGATCCGCGCCGGCATCGCATCGGTGTTGTCTGGAATCGGCTGCGTCGCTTGAGCTACCCCTGGTGTGCCGCGTTGGTTGTGCAAACGCCCGAGGTCCAGCGGTTCTTTGCTCCACCACTGCCGCCGGAGGCCGTGTTTGTGATTCCGAATGCCGTGTTCGGAGCCGAACCAGGAAGGCCCCCCGCAGGAATCGACGGCCGATCGATTGTTCTGGGTGCCGGGCGGCTGAGCGATGAGAAGGGGTTCGATCTGCTGATCGACGCTTTTGCCGCTGTGGCCGACGACCATCCCAACTGGCGGCTGGTGATTCTTGGTGACGGGCCTCAGCACCGTGATCTGGCCACGCACATTGGTCGCTGGGGACTCGAAGACCGGATCGAATTGCGCGGCTGGGTGACGGTGCCCGCCGACTGGTACGCCGCCGCGGACGTATTCGTGCTGCCGTCCCGTTACGAGGGGTTTCCCAATGCGTTGCTGGAAGCCATGGCCTGCGGCAAGGCCGTGATCGCCACCGATTGCGGGCCCGCGATTTCCAACATCATTCGCAACGGAGAAAACGGGTTGATTGTGCCTGCCGAGGATGCCGCCGAACTGGCCCGCGGTTTGCGAAGCCTGTTGACCGACAGCGAATTGCGCAGCCGGCTGGGAAACGCGGCCCGTGCCGTCAACCAGCGATTTGCTGCCGAAGACTACTTCCGGGAATGGGAGGCTGTCATCGAATCGGTCGTCGCTGAGGTTCAGAGACCTGCTGCTGGAGCCACGTGACCGCGGCCACGATGGCGGTTGCCGGAGACCAACTCGCGGCAGAGACGGTTCCCGAATTTCAGCGCGCCGTGTCCAGCGTGATTCCCCGCATCTGCTTCCAGAGGTCTCCCGAGAACAGGTCCAGTGTTTCTGCCAGACCGGCGGCAACCAGTTCGCTGCCGTTGACAAAGCGGCCCGGCCGGGTCCACTGTTGAATCTGCTCGGGATTGAACTCCAGCAGCTGGCACAGCAGTCGGTCGAGATCCTGTTCGAGTTGCTGGAAGTGCCGAGTCCATTCCGTCGCTTCTTCGAGGCGGACATCTTCGTCGGTCTGCCAGCGCATCGGGTGGAATAGCAAGGTGGAATGTGGAGTTACGAATCTGCGCCGGCAGGCGGCAAACGGCAACAGGGCTGCCGAGGAGCATTCTCCGGCCACCACGGCCACGGCCCGCAGGCCGCGGACACGGATTGTCGTTGCCAGAGCCAATCCCGCGTAGACACTGCCGCCGCACGAATCAAAGTACAGGATGCCGCCGCTGCCACGCGGAACCTCGACGATCCGCGACAACAGATCGCTCTGTTTCTCGCCGAGGTCGCCGGTCACGGCCAGTTCCCATTCGGCCGCGGTGTCCGCTGCCGACCGGCCGTGGGCAAGCGCAGGATAGGGTTTGTTGCGGCGGTGGCCTGAATTCATCCGTTTCGACCTGTGGAAACAACCCGTGGACAACAACGCGAGAAACAACGGTCGGAGAGCCGAGGACAGCACAGCGGAGAACGGTGTCTGCCGCCGCCATTCTAGATGGGTCTCCAGCAACTGACCAGTCTGGCGCAATCCCCGATCGGTTCCGACGACGCTCCGACGTCGCTGGCACGCACCGCTCGCGGTCTGCCCACTTTCGCTTTGCCGCCGACACCCTTAACATGGATGCTCGGATCGTCGACCGGCGTCGAGGGAAGAAAAATCCCTCGATTCTGTTGCGCGCCTGCCGTGTGTCAGACAACATTCGTGACTAGAAACACCTTTGTTTGAAGGAGCCTATTGTGAAGATCTTGATCAGTGCTCTGCTGGCTGGGGTATTGCTGAATGGCGCTGAAGGAGCAGAGCCAACGGTGGCATTGAAGCTCGGTCTGGACACGATCCGCGTCACGATCGGCGGGGACGACTTCGCCGTCTACAACTTTGGACACAAGCTACCCAAGCCGTTCTTTTCCGATGTGCGGGGGCCAGGGAAACAGGCACCCGTCCTGACACGTTCCTTGAAAGGTGCTGAAGACCATCCGCACCACAAGGGAATTTGGCTTTCGGTCGACGAAGTCAACGGCGTCAAGTTCTGGGCCGAGAAAGGCAAGATCCTGAATAAGAAGATCGAGATTCTGCAGTCGTCGGAGAACCCGGCCCGGATGAAAGTCACCAACCATTGGCTGGGCAATGACGGCAAACCCGAGGTGATCGAGGTCACGACGATCAGTATCTTCGCGAATCGACTGGTTGCCTATGACATCACGTTCCAAGCACCCGGAAAAACGGTGACCTTTGATGACACGAAAGAGGGTCTGTTCGGGTTCCGGATGGTGAATTCCATGCGCGAGAAAGAGACCGGACATGTGCAGAATGCCGAAGGCAAACAGGGCAGCGGTGAGTGCTGGGGACAGCCCTCGAACTGGATCGACTACTATGGCGATGTCGCGGGCCAGACCTATGGAGTGGCGATCTTTGACCATCCGCAGAACCTGAGACGATCACGATATCACGTGCGGAATTATGGCCTGTTTTCCATCAACCCGTTTGGAGAACGAGCCTATACGCGTGGCAAAAGTCCGTCGCAACCGGTCGTGCTGAAACCGGACGGGATGCTGCGGCTGAAGTACGCCATGTACATTCACTCCGGTAACACCCGACAATCCGACGTGGCGGGCGTCTACGCGGCTTATTTGAAGTCGACCCGTTAGCTTGCGCTCGATCGACTCAGCCAGGTTGACCGGGCGGCGATTTGGCTATTTGAGAGACAGCAGGTAGTCGATCAGGTCGGCGACCTGCTGTGCCGTAAAATCGCGGAGCAGTAGATCCGGCATCATCGAGGTGCGTTGCGGGACGAGCAATTCCACATTCTTGCGTGAGATGGTTTGCAGTTTTCCGGTGTTGTCTTTGAGAACCACTTGATCTTTGGACTGCTTCTCGAGCAATCCGCTCAACACCAGGCCGTTGGTCGTTTCCACAATGTAGTTCAGGTACTTGGTTTCGATCTGTCGCGACGGGTTGAGAATGCTGTCCAGGATCTTTGCTCGATCCTGCTTCTTACCGATCGTGGTCAAATCGGGACCGATTTGCTTGCCCGTCTGACCAATGCGGTGGCAGTTTCTGCATTGCACACCGCTGGCTTTGTGGAACAGCTGTTCGCCCTCTGCAGCATTCCCGGTCCGCGCGAGGATGTCTTGTGGATTGACGCTGCCGCCCAGACGGCGGACGCGGCGGCTGTGCGGGCGAAAGCGTTCGAACAGCCCGCGGATTTCCGCTGGTGCTTTGGCCGAGGCTCGGGACAGGACCTGTCGAGTCGTGGCCGCGTCGAGTTCGTGGTCGGCGATCGACCGCATCAGTCGCAGCGATCCGCTGGTGGATGCCAGTAAATGGTTGATCGCGCGATCGGCTTGCTTGTGTTGTCGGAGCTGCGCCAAACTCTCGCGCTGTGTCCGCGCTGTCGTACTGGGTGCGGGCTTGCTTTCCGGGCGCGGCATTTGCTGAATCCACTGAAATAACAGGTCTTCTCCCTGTCGATCGACTTCCGCCGAGCCGATGTGTGGCATGCGGCCGCGGCCGATCGTCGCCATGCGGTAGTACAGCACCGAGCGGAAGGGATCGCCGGACGCGATGACCTGCGCGCCGTGGATATTGAACGTTCCCTGAGTCGGTCGTTGGTCGACCAGCAACAGCTTTTCCAGTGGCAGGTTGTGCAGCAGTACAAACGTGGCTGTGCCACCGCCCCCCCGTCGATGACAATGGGCGCAATTTACGTGCAGGTAGGATCGCGCGCGGGTCTCGAGATCCTGCGAAGTGTCGTGCGGGTTGGCGAATCGCGGCAGCTGTACTTGCGGATTCCCCTGCCGCGGATCGGCCAGATAGGCGGCATTGATCAGAGCCTGCAGCTGATTGGTTTGCGTGTTCGGCGGCGATTTCGGCCGGTTGAGCTGTGCGGCATTGAACCCCAAAATCGAACCGGCCCGCGTTGTGTGACAGATAATGCACTCGTTGCGGCTGGGAAAGTGCCACGTCTGTTCTCGCTGTTGACCACTGGCCGCCGCGTCAAACACGGCAACCGTTTTGTCCAGTCCGGACACGGAAACCAACGCGGCATCGGTCTGCTGCTCGTTCCAGGCGTAGGTGTAGCCCCGCCATGTGTCGCGATCGCGGTGCAGAATCTGAGTTTCGATGCGTCGCAGCTGGCCCGGTTTCGGACCACTGGGCAGCGACAGGGTCTTGACCAGCACGGATTCGGGCGGAAAACTCCATTCACCGCGAATGCGACCCTGCTGTGGATTCTGGGCACCCTCGATCGCCAACGGTGGCAGCGGACCCGACTGGAGGGCTTCGGGGCTTGTGGGGATTCCCAACATCCGCTGTGTAACCGCTCCGTCCGCCCACGGCTCGGCGTTGATCGTATACGCGATCACACCTGCGGCGGGACGGTGTGCGCCCACGTCTTGGAACAACCCGGTCTGGCTCAGACGTTGTGGGAAGGCGCTGTTGGCGGCCGGCGATGGGTCCGGTTCCAGCTCGTACAGAGTGCCGTCATAGCCGACAATCACCAACTCCCGCTGCGCGTCTTCGCCAAAGGCGATGATCTGTGTTGTCGAGTCGGCCAGATCCCGAGGCTTGGTTCCCGGCCGGTCATGACGCAGCGACCAGATTTTTCCGGTGACATAATCTCCGTAGACATAATGACCTGACAATTCGGGCAGCCGGCTCCCGCGGTAGACAAAACCACCGGTGATCGACCGGGATTCGATATGCGAGTGCGCGGCGGCAGGTGGCAGAATGGGGGTCGGGCCCCGTGGGGATTCGGGCTTCACGGACTGAGGTCCCTCCACGATGCTCCAGCCGTAGTTTCCACCGCGTTCGATGCGATAGATCATCTCCCACATTTCCCAGCCGACATCGCCCACCCACAACTGTCCCGACTCGGCGTCGAAGCTCATTTTCCACGGATTCCGAAAGCCATAGGCCCAGATCTCCGGACGGACATTGGCCTGTGCGACGAAGGGGTTGTCCGCCGGAACGCGATATGCGGTGTCCTGGGAGCCGTGATCCACGTCGATCCGCAGGACGGATGCCAGCAAATCGGTCAGGTCCTGCCCGGTTGCCAGACTGTCCGGCGGACTGGGACTCGAGGCGTCGCCGGTGGTGATGTACAGGTATCCGTCCGGTCCGAACTTGAGGCAGCCTCCGTTGTGTCCTCCCGATTTCCACTCGATCAATACCTGCTCGCTCGCGGCATCGCACCGGGGAACTCCGTTGGTCTGTGATACCAGGAAACGGGAAACGCGCGTTCCACGGGGAGCGTTGGCTTCGGTGATGTAACAGATGTAAGCGTAGTGGTTCTGTTGGAAACGGGGGTGAAACGTCAGGCCGTAAACGCGGGTGGCGCCGGGAATCTGCTGCGACACGTCGATGAACAAGTCGCTTTGATCCGTCGAGCGTTTGTTTTGTGGAAACGAACGGATCGCTCCGTCCAACTCCGCAACGAACCAACGGTCAACTCCGGGAGCCGTGGTCAGCACGACGGGCTGCTTGAATTTCAACCGTGGAAACACGCGCTTCAGCTGGTAGCTCGGCCGCGGCACCGGGGAGCCGGTGATACGGGATTGCGTCCAGGGGACGCGGCGAGAGGCTGTTGCTTGCCCCTTGGCTGACTGTTGGCCGGGGTCGCCCCAGACGCAGGATAACAGCAGGAGTTGTGAGCAGATGCAGGCGAAACCGAGGCGAAGCATCACGGAATATCTCCCAATCAGACGTTGCAGAACCGATGTCATGGTCGGCGGGATTTCCTCGCGGCAGTCGGCGTGACGACCGAGCGGAGCCAGGCCGCCCGCCGACAGGCTGGCTGATCATTGTGCGGCGCGGGTCGCGAACGATCGCGGTTTCCCGCCGGCTCCGATCTGGACCGTGTAGCTGGCAGCGTCGGGTGCCACGGAGGCCTTCACGTACACACCCTGGCAATTGGCCGTGGTCCCACGGTTGGCGATCAGCGCCGCGGCGGTTTGCTGATCGTCCGCCAGCTTGGTGTTGTGATGCAGTTGATACAGGGCCTTCAGCGATTTGACCTGCCGCAATGTGGCCAGAGTGGTTGGATGTCCACCTTTGACCGGCCCGTTGCACATGACGGCCACGACCGGGTCGATGGCCAGCACCAACACGGGATTGTTGCTGGACGGCAGGCCGTGGTGTGTGACCATGAACATATCCACCTGGCCGATCGGGTTGCGCGGAGTCATCAGTTTGGCTTCGATGTTCCAGGTGAGATCACCACAGCACAAGAAACGGAACTTGCCAAAGTTCAGCAGAAAACTCAGGCTGGCGGCGTTGTCCGATGCGTCGGTCGGTTGCGGCTTGTGTTTGTCGGCGAAGGGATTGGCCGGACCGGTGTTGGGGATCACCTGCCGGCTGCTGGTGGCGATCCGGATCGAGATCGGTGTCTTTCCGGACCGCAGTGGCAGCGAGTCGCCGGCTTTCAGGGCGCGGGATCGATTTTGTGAAGCGGAGCGGTAGTCGGCGATGCGCTCTTCAAATCGCTTGTCTTCCTGCAGTCCGTCGGGAATTCCACGATCCCAGAAGTTGCGGATCTTGATCTGAGTGCTCAACGCCGCGTGATTTCCATAATGGTCGAGGTGCCAATGGGTGACGGCCGCGTGATCGATGTGTTTCAGACCCGCCGCTCCGCGCGCGACTTTGAGGATGCGATCCCGGTCCCGGCCGTTGTTGTCGGGGTAGCCCGAATCGATCAACAGCGATTCGCCGGATGGCGTGACGAATAAGGTCGCCGCGCCGCCTTCGACATCGATGAAGTAGATATCGAGCCGCCCGTCGCCGGCACCGGCCCGAGCAATTCCCGCAATCAACAAGCCTGCCAGGCAGCTGGTCGTCAGTAAGCGAAAGCAAGCCATGATCCATGTCTCCTGTTGTGTGGTTGGAAGTGTTTTGATTTCAGGATACGGTTTCGCGGCCGGTCATAACCGGCTGGGCAGCAACTGCAATTCGGGAACCACAGCGCGGGGCGGCAGGCTGGCCACGAAGACCACGGCGTCGGCGACGTCCTGGGGATCCAGTGCATATTGCAGGACGTCTGCCGGCGTGGGTGTTGGTCTGCGGTTCAAGATCTCGGTGTCGCACAAACCGGGAAAAATGACCGTGGTGCGAATGCCGTTGTGGCGCTCTTCGACCCGCGTGCCGTGTGCCAGTCCGGTTAGACCGTGTTTACTGGCCTGGTAGGCCACGCCCGAAACGTCCGGCATTTGGACCGCCGCCGATGACAGGTAGACGATCAATCCCCCCCCGGCGGCCCGCATCGCCGGCAGCACGGACCGAGTGCAATGAAACGCGCCCGACAGGTTGGTGGCCAGCATCGTGTCCCAGGTCTCGGCGGTGATGCGTTCCAGAGAACGGTCCGGGTGATTCGTTCCCGTTGCATAGACCAGCAACTGAATTGAGGCGAACTGGTCCAGGGTCTCCTGGATCAAGCGTTCGATGTCTTCCGGGCGCGTGGTATCGACCACCGCGGTTCGCAGGTCGTGCCCCGATTGTGACAGTTCAACGTGCAGGTCCCGCAGCTGGTGTTCCCGCCGCGCGGCGGCAACCACGCGAACTCCTGCTCGAGCCAAGTCCGCCGCGACGGCTCGGCCCATGCCGCTGGATGCTCCCACGACCACTGCAACCTGCGACTTGAGCGAGACGACCATCGGGGGGCCCTTGCACTGCCAACCGCCGGTCCATGTCCGGCAGATTCCGTTATCCTGGTTTCGGTTACTGTGGTCAAATCAACGACCGACCGCGTGCCGGCGGTTGGTCCGTGATTGGCCGACTTGAGAAAAAAAACGCAAGCGCTCATTGTAACGGGCGGTTCTCGGGAACGGGACTCGGACCCGTGTTTTGCCGTGGTGATGGGTCACAGCCCCTAGCCGCCACGTCGATCAGAATTGCTGAGGCCGGTACGCGTTGGGGTCGGTTTTCCGATCGTTGTCCGTCGATCAGCGCTGGCGGTTTCGGAGCCAACCTGTCGTGTTGCGGGATGAGAGGAGCGTTGCAAGGATGCCGGATGCGGTCGACAGACAGAGCGGCGGAGCCGCTGGCGGTGATCGGGGCTATCTGGCTCTGCTGGTGTTGATCAACGTGGCTTCCCAGGGCCTGTTGGGCCTATTGGCTCCGCTGACCGATGAGCTGGCCCAGGGATTGAAAATCGACCTGCGCCAGATCGGCCACATCCAGACCGCCTTTTTGATCGCTTATGCTGTGAGCACACCCGTGTGGGCTGATGTGTCCAGCCGGTTTTCCCGCCACGCCCTGCTCACGGGAGTGTCCGTGTTGTGGGCCTTGAGCTGTGCGCTGCTGGGCCTGATTTCCGATCCACGACTGTTTGTCGGAGTGTTTTGCCTGGCGGCCGTCGGCATTGCGGGTATCGTGCCTCTGACGTTTTCGATGAGCGTGGATCTCGTGCCGTCCGAGCGGCGGGGACAGGCGTTTGGCTGGTTGGCCACGGCGCACACCCTGAGCATGGGGGTGGCCTTTGCGGTTGGTGGCGTTCTGGGTGAGCGGTTCAGCTGGCGGCTGCCGTTTTTCGTGTTTGCGGCGCTGGGGGTGGCAACAATCGTGGCCCTGCTGACCTGGAAACGCTACGAACCTCGGTCGGGAGCCATGGAACACGAGTTGCGGGATCTGTTCCATGACGGCGGTCGATATCAACACCAGATCGGGCTGAACAACATCAATCTGCTCTGGCGTCCCTTGACCAATCTGTGGCTCGTGTGTGCCGCGGTTCTGGCCACAGTTCCACTGGGCGGCCTGGCGTTCTGGATGATCGCCATGCTGCGACACGATCACGGGTTTGACGCCGCGGACGCCACGCTTTGGGTCATCGGGCTGTTTCTGATTCAAGTTCCGGGAGCGATCATCATTGGTAAATTCGGTGATCGCTGCGCTCGCAGGACCGCATCCGCCAAGCCCTGGCTGCTGTTCACTCTGACGCTGCTGGTCTGTCCCTGTTACCTGATCGGTTTTCAGTTGTCGTGGGAAGCGGCGCTGCCACTGACCGCGGGCTGCCTGGGCTTCTGCCTGCTGGTGCTGGTGGGTGCCTTTCTGGCCTGCGGATTGCCTCCGTTGTGGTTCAACGCGGTGGGTGACATCAATCTGCCGGAGAAACGTGGCGTCGTGTTCGGCATGCTCAATTTCTCGCAGTTGGTCGGCCGCGCGATCGGAGTCCAATTGGTGGTCTGGTTGAGTGCGACCTGGCATGCCGGGCAAATCAGTCCAGCGATCGGCTGGCTCGCCGTCCTGTTTCTTCCCTCGGCGCTGTGTCTGTGGCCCGTCGTGCGGACCGCGAATCGGGATCGTCGGCGGTTGAGCGGCGCGCTGCGGGGCTATGCGGATTCTCAGGACTCGGGACGCGCGGCGTGAATCCCAACAAGCACGGCCGGGCTCCCGAGGAACCCGGCCGTGTGGTCGCGTATCGCGGCGATCCCCGAGGGAATCGGCCCGGATTCTACTCGCTGTAGAACGTCGTCAGTTCTTCGAAGATCAGCGGTTCCTTGATCGAATCGCTGGCCAATCGAGCGCGGAATCGGTGATTCCCCGGATCCACGCCTCGGACGGTCACCTGGAACACGGCTGCCTTTCCTGGTGCGAGTGTGGGCAGGGACTTGAAGACCAGCAGCCCGTTTTCCGCGCTGAAGTCGACCGGACCATCTGCCGAGACAAACTCGACTCCGGACGTCATTTCGCAGGAAACGCTGACTTTGTTGGCGGCCTTCGTGCCCGCATTGCGGACTCGGATTTGATATGACGTCTGGGCCCCGACTTCCACCGGGTCATCCTCGTCGCCGATTTCAAGAACCAGTGATGCACTGCCTTCAATCCGCGTGTCCAGTTGAGCGGCGGATTTGGCACCGTGTTCTGAGACGGCAACCGCATGATGCGTGTAAGCACCGAGTTTTTCGGTGGCGAGGTGCACGGTCATCGAGGCCGACTTGCCGGCATCCAAGCTGCCCACAAACCAGTCGATGGTTCGGCTCACCTGATCAAGTTTTCCACCACGATCTGCTCGCAGCAGGCGGAAGCCGGCTGGCAGTTTGTACTTGGTGCGGACGTTGTTCGAGGGGATCGTGCCATCATTGGTGACGGTGAATGTGAAGGCGGCACTGCGTCCCAGGTAACGCAATCCCGGTCCTTTGACCGCCAATTGCAGGCTGGGCGCGATGACGTTGATCGTGGACGAGGCGGATTGTGCCAGATTCGCGTCGCCGGCCGCCTTGACCAGCAATTGATGTTTGCCACCGCCGATGGCCACCAGAGACAATCGGACGCGGCGGGATTCTCCCGGAGTCAACGAGCCAATGTCCATCAACAGCCGCTCACCGCGCGCATGTTCCAGTCCGTTGGGGATCAGAGCTTCGATCTTAACGTTGCGAGCGATTCCTGTGCCGGGATTCGAGACGGTGATCAGGTGCGCCGCCGGTTCTCCGACCAGCGCTTCCTGGGGACCTTGGACCACGACCTGCAGCAGTGGCTCTTCGACCTGAAACACTCCCACGGCTGTGCCCGTGAATCGCACCTGTGCGTTGGTGGCGAGTTCCCCGCGCTGGCTGGGGATCATGCGGATCTTGATTTCCTGTTCGGCTCCCGGAGCCAGTCGAGCGAATTTCCAGATGATGGTGTCATCCATCACGTTCGGTTTCGGCGTGGTCGACGTCAGGCGAACCGTGTTGGGGAACTGTGCTTCAACTTCGATCTGGCTGGCATCCGTGCGGCCATTGTTCTTAACCATCAAGCGGAACGCACATTCCTGTCCCACGTGGATGTCGCCGTCCTTGACCCATTCAATCGTCACCATGGGTGTCTGGGGGCCGATCTTGGTTGTCTTGGCCGGAGTGGGGCGTGTGGCCTTCTGGATCGTCAGTCGCGCCGTCCGTGTTGGCTTGCGGGGCGCGATCTCGACGGGTGTGGTTGGAGCCGGAGCCTGTTTTGTTTGTGTCTGTTTTGTTTGTGTCTGTTTTGTGCGTGTCGGCGTTGTGCGTGTCGGCGCCGTTGTGCTCGGAATCGTCCGGGTCGGAATCGTCCGGGTGGGAGCCGTGGCTTTCGGAGTGGGTGATTCGGGGATGACACGAATGGGGGCGGACGGCGCCACGTTCGTGGGAGCGGGGGTGATCGTCTGTTGGTCGCTGGTGTCGTCGATCAGCTTGATCGGGACGGGTACCGCATCGGGGCGGGCTGCTTTTTCGAATGGGGATGCATCGTCTGACGAGCCGTCGATCTGCTGGATTTTGTTCTGATTGGACAGGGGATCGTCTCGGTATTCGGCATGGATGACCTCTCGAGACTTGTCTTGGGGAGGACGGGGCGCGGGTTGCAGAGTCGATGTGCGCCGGGCTGCTGGGAGCCCCGTGGTGGGCATCCGCTGCGGTTGGGAAGTCGCTGGGGCCTTCTTGGCGTTGGCCGTCGTCCGGTTTCGCTGTCGGATGTAGCGTTGGAGGGCTTGGGTCGCTTTGTCTGGCCCGGATTGGTGTTGGCCCTGGATGGTCAATCCGCCCCTGCGCTTCGTGGTGCCGGATTCCTGGTTGGACCCGACGGTGCTCTCCCGCGGGGCGCTTTTGACCAGGGGATGCAGGGGCTGTTTCTTTTCCTGTGCCAGACCGACACCGAGCCCTGTGATGACTACGCCGAGAGTCACGGCGATCCATTTCCCGGTTCGCATTCCTCGTCTCCTTCCGGACTTGCGGATTCAAACTTCGTTTGGTTGCCGTCTAGGGCCTGTCCACATGGCCTCGCGGAATCACCTGCATACCCATTCGCAAACCGATGGGGCTCCTCTGATATCGGTTGTACGGGTTCTAGGGGTTGAGCGGATTTGGGGGGATAGGCCGGATTTTCCGATTCCGCCGGTTTGCATGGGCATTCCGACAGGGTGTTCCCCAGCGGGTGTGTTGCGAACCGGGGGGTGTTCTCAACGTCAGGCGTCAGAACATGGACACGCGGAATGGTCCGCGGTCGATTCCGGGTTGCGGCGTGGTCCGAGGCCGACCCAGCACATGGCGGTGTTGCGGACGCAAACGCCAGGCTCCCAGGCGGTCGCGGCAGCTGGGTGGTCGAGTTTTCGCCGGCGCGGTCCAGGAAGACCAGTGCGACAGGATGTGTGCCCAAGCCTGCGGGCGCCGGGAGCTGCGAATGTGGATGGGATCGATGCCATACCAGTTCAAGGGTGGGATGATCAATTGCGCGTCCGACGCGGCGGCGATGTCCTCCAAATGACGTGCCAATTGTTCTGCCCGGGATTGTACCGTCTGCCAGGTGATCCTGTGCCGCGGAAACAGCAGGGTTTTGATCAGCCGGAATTTCAGCCGAGTGACCCGGTTCAGGCTGGCCAGTGGGAGTTGAGTGATCAGCAGTTGGCCCGCTGCCGGCTGGCATCGTTCGACGCAGTCGCTGACCCAATCGGCAATGGTCTCAGCTGTGGCTCCGTACATGATGTCGTTGCCCACATCGGTGATCAGGACCTGAGGTCGATGGGATTGACCTGTTCGATACTCCCACAGTCCACAGTCGCGGATTCCGGGCAGCGATCGGGCCAGGACGCGGCTGCGCAGGCCGTAGGATCGACCGTGTCCGCAGGCGGTCACGACATCCAGAGTTCCCGGGAAACCGTGTTCCAGCAGCGGCAGGATCCACGGCAGGCCCAGCGTGAGATTACTGGCTCCCAGCAGGACAAGCTGTTGTGGTTCCCGTTGTGATTTACTGGGGTTGCGGTGCGACATTTCCAGTCTCGGGGCTGGAAGCTGTGGCGTAGAGCTTGCGGGGAATGCGGCCGGCACGAAACGCGTAGCGGCCGGCCAGGCAAGACCACCTCATGGCCTGGGCCATGCTCAGCGGGTCGTCCGCGGCGGCGATGCCCGTGTTGAGCAGCACGCCGTCGCAGCCGAGTTCCATGGCGATGGCCACGTCGCTGGCGGTGCCAACACCGGCGTCGATGATCACCGGATAATCGTCGTCGTCCTGTTTCAGATATTCGAGGCAGATCCGGATGTTATTTGGATTCAAAACGCCCTGGCCGCTGCCGATCGGGCTGCCCGCGGGCATCACCGATGTCGCTCCGGCCTGTTTGAGACGCCGCGCGGAAATCGGGTCATCGCTGGTGTAGCACAGCACTTGAAACCCCTCGGAGACCAGTTGTCGAGTGGCTTCCAGAGTGGCTACGGGGTCCGGCAGCAGAGTCTTCTTGTCCGCCAGGACTTCCAGCTTCACCCAATCCGCTCCCGGATTCTGCAGTCCTTCCAGGATTTCGCGGCCCAGGCGCGCCACGCGAACCGCGTCCTCAGCGGAAAAGCAACCGGCGGTGTTGGGCAGAATTGTGTAGCGTGACAGATCGATGTAGTCCAGGATGTTCCGGCCCTCGGCGTCAATCAGGCGTTCGCGACGGATGGCCACGGTGATGACGTCGCTGCCACTGGCCTCCAGGCAGTCGCGCATCAATTCGAAATGCGCGTATTTCCCGGTGCCGACGATCAGTCGCGATTGCAGCTGATGTGTTCCCAGAATTAGCGGAGTGTCTGTCGACGGTTCCGTAGACATGTCTTAACCGCCTCCGACGAGAGTGACAATTTCGACGCGGTCTTGCGGTTGCAGCGCGCAATCTGCGTGCTGCGCTCGAGGAATCAGATCCAGATTGCGTTCGACGGCCACGTATAACGGGTTCATTTGCAGTTGAGCGAGCAATGTGCTGACGGTTGTTCCCGTTGCCACGTGGATCGGTTCACCGTTGACCAGAATTTCCACGATGGCTTCTCGCTGTGCAGGAATCGTGATGCGGCGGCCGGTTTGTCTCAGATGGTTGTCGGGCCCGAGTTTCCCGACCGTCGAAACCGCCGACCCGCCGTGTTGTGCCGGTGACTGTTCGCACCAATCGACACGGCACTCTACGATACGGAGTGTAAAAACGCGCCAAAGAACCGTCAACCGGCTCGTTGCAATGGGGCCGGAGCTGTCCATGGTCTATGATCTTGAGATACTCGGCAGCGGCAACAGCCAGCAGGGACATCGATGACGGAACTGACCGACAGACCGGCGCGGTTGAGTCAAGGAGCGTTCGTGATCCGTGTGTTCCTGGCCGGTGTCAGTGTCTGTGGTCTGGCCGCGATCTGTGGCCAGTTCCTGATCCGGATGTGGCCTCCGACCAGCGTCTCGGTGGCGTCGATGATCGGGGTGGCATTCGCAGTTTCCAGCACACTGCTGCTGGCCACCAGCCTGTCACTTCACCGGGCGCGGCGCTCTGTCCGGCTCGAGCGGCAATTGGTTTTCCGCAGGCAAATGATCGTCGCTGTGATCGCAGCGACCCTGTTTTTTTCCGTTCAGGCTTACGGGCTGTGGTGCCTGCAAGCCGTGCTCGATCCTGCGCGGGCCGCGGTCGGCGCCAACTCATTTGTTTTTGTGTTTACCGTTCTGCACGCATTGCACGTGGTGGTGGCCATGATGTTCTTGATCTACGTGACGGCGCGCAGCCTGATTGGCCGCTACGACCACGAGTACTATTGGGGTGTCACGGTTTGTGTCTGGTTCTGGGATCTGCTGGGTGTAGTCTGGGTGGCGATTCTCGGCGTGTTGGTCATCAGTTGGGCCAGCGGACTGCCCTGAAATGGTCTGCGGGCGCAACGATTGTCGAAACCCGCGTGCCCCATGGGTCCGATGGCGTTTGCTGGTCGCGGCGAGACGTTGGAACACCGCGGGGCCTTGCGAGCGGATGCGCGGCTCCACACCTTGCATTGCGGGGACCAGACCCGTGTGTGATGTCCCGCGCGACGCGGCCTAGCGATTGATACCCACGTAGAAGCTGAAGACCTGGGTGTCGTCGAAATCCTGTTTGGCCAATGGGAAGGCGAAGTCGAAGGCCAGCGGAACCGGGCCCATGGCAGGGATGGTCACACGAAGACCGGCTCCCACCGTGACACGAAACGCATCGAAGTCCACTTCTTCTTCCACCGTTCCGAAGTCGGAAAAGAAGACCAGGGAGATCATGTCGTCCGCGGTGACCGGCAGTTTGTATTCGGCCGAACCCACGAACAACCACTGGCCACCAATGCTGGTGTCAAATTCTCTGGGACTCACACCACGGTAGCGGAACCCGCGGAAAGTCTGAAATCCCCCGGCAAAGAACCGTTCGTAGACGGGCGTGTCGTCGCCGGTCCAGCCCATTTCCGCGCCCACGGAAAGGACGTGTCGTCCGCCACCGTCCGGCCGGGTGAACACGGAAAAATACTGCCGCAGTTCGCCTTCCACTCTGGGGTACGAGAAGTCGCCGAACGCCTGCTCGTAACTGACCTGTGCCAGATGTCCTTCCGAGGGAAGAAAGGCCGAGTCCCGCGAGTCATGGGCTGCCGCGATCTTGAAAGTTGACAGGGTACTCGATCCCAGAGAGTCCTGCACGATGCTGGGGGTCGGAATGTCCGGGTTCTTCAGTTCGACATTTTCGAGCCGCAAGGATCCGTTGATCGAGATTTCATTCGTGATCTGCTTGCCCAGTCCAAATTGGCCACCTGTGCGGTCTTCGTCCCAATCCGGATAGAAGCGGTTGAAGTAGAATGCGCTGGTTCTCAAACTGAAATCCGTGTCCAGGAAGTATGGGTCGGTCCAACTGACCAGGTAGCGGCTGACCACATTTCCCGGAATGGCTTCCAGCCGGAACCTCTGTCCGCCCCCACGCCAGGCGTGCCCGTGGAGCACGTCCGACCAGCTGGTCGGCGGTCGCAGGATGTCGAAATTCGACTCGTCCAGCACGATGGAACCGACCATACCCGCATCACTGTTGACTCCCACTCCGAACATCAGTCGGCCGGTGCGGGTTTCATTGAGATAGATGTCCAGGTCGACCCAGCCCGGTGGTGGTTCGCGAAATCGATTGATCAGCGGGTTGCCCTGGGGGCTGTTGCCGAACAGGGGGTTGTTGGGAGCGAAGACGTCGCCGTCGCTCTGGCTACGGTAAACCGTGTCCGAGTTTCCGGTGTTCGTCCCGGGACGCGGCGCCGACCGAATGACCCTCTGCCCGGAAGCTTGGCCTGCCGGTCGCGCGGTGCTGTGGGTGATGGGCTGGATGGCCTGTTGGGCGACGGATGTGGCAGGCGGGTGTTCTGCGAACAGTCGGCTGACGGCCGCATCTTGTCCGCGAACAACGTCGCCATTGGCCGATTGACCGCCGCCGGTGCTCGTGATCGGGACATCGATGGGATTGATGTTGATCCGTACGCCCTGTCGCGGTCCGCGCTCAAACAGCTGCGTTCCTTCGAGCCGCCGTTTGGTGCGTTCGATCAAGCGGCTGTTGGCCAGATCGCCGGGCCGGATCAATGATCGGTTGTGGACGACGGTTTCTTTTGTGTGGGGATGATCGCCTCCGAAATGCACGTTCAGGCGGCGGATGCGGCGGACGCGATCTTCATCGATGCGGTACACCACGTCGACCTTGGCCGGCGTTTCCAGAAATCGCGGCACGGCTTCCACTGTTGCGAACAGCCGACCCTGTTGACCGTACTTGGAACGGACTCGCAAGAGATCCTGGTTCAGGTAACGCGCGTTGAAGTGATCACCGGCGGCCAGCTTGAACTCAGACCGCAGATCCTCTTCGGCGAGCACCCGGTTGCCTTCGATGAGGATGTTCTGCACCACATACCGCTGCCCTTCAGTGATCGTGTACTGGACCTCCACCCGCGATCGGTTGTCATTGAACAGCAACTGTTTTGTCAGGTCCACGTCGAAGAAGCCCAACTGCTGATAGTATTGTTTGAGTGACGCGATGTCGTCGGGGATCGTTGCCGGATCGTATTTGCCGCCCAACCAGGTGACCCCTAACCAGCCCAGGCCCGGCAAAATGGTTTTGGTGCGGAGCTTGGTCCTCAACAGAGCCGAACTGAAAAACTCGTTGCCGATGAATCGCACACGCGAGACGATGACTTTGGGACCTTCCTCGATAAGGAAGATGATGTCGCGGTCATCCGGATCGGCTCCCTTTTCCAGTTCAACCGTGGCGAATGCGTGGCCGCGCTCATGGTACGTGTCTTCGATACGGTGAGCGGCTTCCTTGTTGGCGCTGATGTCGAAGGGACTGCCGGGTTTCAGATTGGTTAACGCCTTCAGGTATTCCGTCTTGATCTTTTGATTGCCGCGATACTCGACACTCCGCACGGTCGGTCGCTCGAACACTTTGAACACCAGCGCCATGCCGTTGTCGGTCTGCCGGAATCGAGGCTCCACACTGAAAAACCAGCGGGTGGCGTACAGGCTCCGCACGTCTTCACGAATGGTCTCGGGAGACGCCTGCCGGTTGACCTGGGTCTTGATGTGTTTCATGATCGCCGATTTGGGAATCGTTTCGTTCCCTTCCACCTCAATCGACGAGACGCTGACGTCCCGATTTGGCGACGGCTGACCATCGTCGGTTGGCGTTGCCGCAGCAAGCGGCGCAGCAACGGGTGCTGCAGGAAGCGTCGCAGGTTCGCCTGGGGTTTGGGCTTGCCCGGAAACCGGTGGCAGACACAGACAGGCTGTTGCCATGGCCAGGAGCGCACCGCGCACCGCACGCGTCCGGATCAACCGGCCACGCCGCAGGCGTCCGCGGGTGGCGCAAGAGATACCAGTCATACTCGGGACTTCCCGCTATTGAGGAGACAGTGGAACGGGTCTGTCAGTGAATGGATGAATCGAAGGCAGGCCGCAGGTGGACAAGGAAATCGACAACCGCGGGCCACGTGACGCCGTGATGAGGCGTCGTGTGCACTGGCCGCGAGGCATGACCGGGACCGCAGAACAGTCTGGGACGGGGTTTGATGGTGCGAAGCAATATCCAATTCCAACAGCCATGGCAAGACGAGTTTGCGACTGCCGCGATGGCAGCGCCGGACCCGGGGCGAGTCGCGACCGCACGCGTCACGCTTTTCCGTATCGTCGTTGTATTCGTCACGACTTGACGAAAACTCAAGGTCCGTGGGACACGTGCAGTCGTGCCTAGATTACGCAGACTGCCTCCGGACGTGCGGTCAAACCACCGTCAAAACTGTTGAGAGGCCAGTTTCAAGGCACCAAGTACGGGATCGGCGACCGTGGAAATGGGAGCAAAATCCAGGTCGCTGTGATCCAGTCGTCGGATCAGAGTCTGCTGAAGAGGTGCGGCATACACCAGCAGGCTGCCTGCCAGGGCCAGCGGAATCGGCTGCATCTCTGCGGCCAGGTGTGTTCCGACGGCGATGGCCAGTTCGGCCAGCTCGTTCCCCGCCTGGTTCACCAGTGCCGCCGCCAGCCGGTCACCCCCTTCGGCACTGTCGATGACGGCCTCAGCCAGGCTGGCCAATCGCGTCTGACCGGACCATTCCTGATAGATCGTGGACACCAACTGATCCGCTTGTGAGATGCCCAACTTGCCGCTGATCGTTTCGGTGAGTTGCGTGGCTGGTCCCCGTCCGTCCCATGCGCGGGCGACATGGCCCAGGGCCTGTCGCGCCATCCAGTAGCCGCTGCCTTCATCTCCGAACAAGTGACCGTAGCCTCCGGCGCGATGCGTCTCCCCCTTGCTCCCGCGGCCGAAGCCGAACGACCCGGTTCCCGCCACGATCGCCACGCCCACTCCCTCGGGAGTCCCGGCGGCGAGCAGCGGTTCGGCGTCATGGACGACTTTCAGGCTGCGGGCGATGCGGGCCGTTTCCGCCCACGCCCGGACACGCTCTGATTCGCTGGCCCGACCCGCGCCGGCCAGCGCCAGACAGGCGGAAGCCACCGTTTGACGTTCCAACTGCGCGTCGGCGAACACCGTACTGATCGTGTTGTCCAGGACGGATAATGTGGTCTGGAAGCCGACAACCTGCGGGTTGCAGGGGCCGGCCAGGGCGCGTCCCAGCACCTGGGGTTGTTGCCCCCCATTCTCGGTTTCGACGCGGGCCAGGCAGGCCACGGTTTTGCTCCCGCCGCCGTCGATACCGATCACTAGCCGTTGGCTGCTCATGATTGTCTGCCGGCCGAACTGCGGAACGCCTTCAGCCAGATTCCCTGGCAATACCCTCGATTGAATGACGCACGCTTGTATGATGGCGGCACAAGGCCCGGAACTCAACGTTGGTTCGGTTCGGTTCACCAGGCGTAGCTCCGCTTGCCGAACAGGCGATGCGATGTGGGCTCGCAGTAGGGGATGTGATCCATGGCGCGGCAATGTTATCTGGCAGTGGACCTGGGTGCCGAAAGTGGTCGTGTGATCGCCGGACACTTTGACGGACGGGCGATCGAACTGCAGGAATTGCACAGGTTTCCCAATGTGCCGGTGACCGTCGCGGGAACACTCCGCTGGAACGTTATCAGCCTGTGGTCCGAAATCCTGACGGGATTGTCCCAGGCCCGTGCGGCGTGTGATGACTCGGTCACTTCGGTCGGAGTCGATACCTGGGGTGTCGACTATGCGCTGCTGTCAGCAACCGGCGAACTCCTGGGCCAACCCTATCATTACCGGGATCCGCGCACCGAGGGGATGCTCAATCATACGCTGACACAGATGCCCAAATCGGAGATCTTTGCGCAAACCGGCGTGCAGTTCATGGAGATCAATACGCTCTATCAGTTGGTGGCCACGCTGCACAATCAGCCGGAGTTGCTGGAAACCGCTCGGACGTTCTTGATGATGCCCGATCTGTTCCACTGGCTGCTGTGCGGCAGCCGGGTGGTGGAATTCACGAATGCGACCACCAGCCAGTGTTTCCATCCCACTCAGTCGGATTGGTCACGCGGGTTGTTGAGCCGTCTGGGATTGCCGGTGGAGATGTTTCCCGACATTGTGAATCCCGGAACGCGTCTGGGGGACATCCGTCCTGACGTTGCCCGGCAGACCGGTCTGGATGGGCTGAGTGTCGTGGCTCCGGCGACCCACGACACGGGTGCCGCCGTGGCGGCGATTCCCACGCGACACACTGGCAAAGCCAACTGGGCATATATCTCGTCGGGAACCTGGTCGCTGATGGGATTGGAAGTCGACCGTCCCCATCTCTCGGCACGCGCATTAGAACTCAATGTGACCAACGAAGGCGGCATCGATGGGACGTTCCGGTTACTGAAGAACATCATGGGGCTGTGGATCGTCCAGGAGTGCCGCCGGGCGCTGGCACGCCGCGGACGCAACCTGGATTACGACGAGCTGACGCGTCTGGCGGCCGAGGCTCCGCCGTTTCTGGCCTGGGTCGATCCGGATCACCCCGCGTTCTTGAGTCCTCAGGATATGCCGGAAGCGATCTGCGCGTGGTGTCGCGATTCGGGACAGACGGTGCCGGAAACCGAGGGGCAAATCGTGCGCTGTGCCTTGGAGAGCCTGGCGCTGAAGTACCGGCTGGTGCTGACTTGGCTGGAAGAACTCTCTTCCGTGCCAGTGGACGTCATTCACATCGTGGGCGGAGGGACGCGGAACACGCTATTGAACCAATTCACCGCCGACGCCTGCCGCCGGACGGTGATCACCGGGCCGGTTGAGGCCACGGGTTTGGGCAATGTTCTGCTGCAAGCGCGTTCGGCGGGTGAAGTGGCTTCGCTCAGCGAAATGCGCGACGTGGTCCGCGCAGCAACCGACATCCGCGTTTTTGAACCCCAGGATTCCAGTGCCTGGTCGGCGGCAATCGAACGATTTGACGCCCTGCACGCTGGAGCTGGCCTGTAGCATCCGGCCTCCGGGGTTTTTTCAAAAAAGGTGGCGGGGGGCCCTGTTTGCCGGAAACTGGTCTTGGGCGGATTCCGTGCGGGCCACTACAATACCGGGGCCGCATAATCGGCACAGTTCGCTGAATATCCCAAATTCCCCCCAAGTCCAATAGTCACTCGAACCGATACCACCCTCGAAGGTGTTGTATTCGGTACCGTCGTTACGTCGACGGGCCGTCCGCCATTCGCGTGGATGGACCGCCTGTTGGGTCCGCGTTTTCTTCCTTCAAGCCTGAACCACGATCATGATGAAAACCGCCAGACGTTTCGGATTCTCGCTGGTTCTCGTTTGCTCCCTTAGCGGATTGGAGCAAATTCAAGCCCAGTTTGCGTCCGCAGGTCCTGGGATGCCACCTCGACTGATTCCGACTGGGGCCGCCGGCGGGATGGCTGGTTTCAGTCCCGGAGCCTCGCAATACGTGGCCAACCGTGGGCCGACCACGGCCGGTCAAGCGGTGCCGGGGATGCGTTATGTCGGGGCGGATGGCGTGATGACACACCGTGTGCCCGATCCTGATGCGTGGAGTGCCGGTCCGCTGGATGAGTTTCTTTCGGCAGCGACGCGCCAGATGCGGTTTCGGCTGGATTACATGCTCTGGAACTTCGACGAACCCGGGCGGGTTCGACTGGGTGCTCCCGTGTCCGGCGTTGTGGACACCACGCAGCCTTTCGAAGTCTTCGACCGCGTGACGGGAGTCTCTCGAGGCAATGCGATTGTTCCCGATCTGCAATCCGCCACGTTGATGGACATCAACGGCATTCGCGGTATGTTCGAGGTGCCCTATCGCGGGGGAGTCTTCGAAGCCAGCGCGTGGGGGACTCAGCAGACAGGCGGCGCTCAATTCAAGGCGATTGCCCCTGGGGGGACGCAGGCAGCCACGAGCCTGTTTGAGAATGGGATTCCCGTTTCCGACAACGCGATCGTGTATGACGTCAGTTTTGAAACGGATCTCACCAGCGAGCTGTATGGTGGCGAACTCACTCTGGTGCTCGACGATCCCACTCCCGGTTATGGACTGAAATTTCGCCCGATGATGGGTTTTCGGTTTATCAACTTCCAGGAGCATTTGCATCAGAACGGAATCGACACCAACGCGGGAACGGAACCCACGCGCAGCGTAGTGATCGACTCGCGAACGTCCAACAACGTCTATGGTCCCCAGTTCGGGTTGCGCGTGGAATTGACGCACCCCAGGTTCACGCTGAGCGTGCAACCCAGTATCACGGCCGGTTTGAATGATTACTCCGCCAGCGTCCGCGCCGAACGCTTGTTTACGGTCACCGATCCCACGCTGTTGACCAAGGAAACCCACACGGAATGGAGTCCGGTTTTCGACCTCAAGGTGTATCTCCAGGCCCATGTCTCTGAGAGTCTATCTCTGCATATCGGTTATGATCTGATGTGGGCCCACCGGGTCACCAGGCCGTACAACAACATCTACTACGACGAAATCGTGACCGGTGGTACGCGGGCGGGTAACGTGGTGCTGCACGAAGACATGGAAGATTTCATGGTTGATGGCCTGACCATCGGTGGCGTGATTCGCTTCAAATAAGACGATCACTCCACCCCTGCGGGATCAGCCGCAGCAGCCGATGGCGGAACCGGGCCCCAGGCCACCACTCGGCTGGCACGGCAACCGCATGCTGGCTGCGCACCCGAGGACCCGCCTTCGGCAGGCCGTGTGCGGAATGACCTGTGGGGGATGCGAACGCGGCTGAACGGCCGACCGCGCAGCGTGCGTGGCCGCTCCCCCGTCTGCCAGAATCGGTCATTCCCCGGTCCACTTCCGACCGCATGCGGCACCGACTGTCAACTTGGCAGCCAAGCAGCCGCAAGCCCCTGAGTTTGTAAGGTGCTTTCATACATTAGTTTACGCGCATTGTTCTGTTTGGCACCCTCTTTGCTAGCTCCCGTCGCGGCCGCTGGGGGCAGGGTGCATTGTCAACAACGCTCGCGACGGCCGGGCAAACGGGCAACCCGGATCGCTGGATCACACACGCAATTGACCAAGACCTCGTTCGCCGGGACTAGCTGATAATAGAGGAGAAACTGTGGCAAAACTTCTGAGCTTTGACGAGGACGCGCGTAAGAGTCTCTTGGCCGGAGTATCCAAGTTGTCGGACGCTGTCAGCAGTACGTTGGGCCCCCGCGGTCGCAATGCCGTACTGGACAAGGGCTGGGGAGCTCCCAAGGTGACCAAGGATGGAGTCACCGTAGCCGAAGACATCGAGTTGGAAGACCCTTACGAAAACATGGGTGTACAGTTGGTCAAGGAAGCGGCATCGAAGACCAACGATGTGGCTGGTGACGGCACGACGACGGCGACGATTCTGGCACACGCCATGTACCGCGAGTCGTTACGTTTCATCGCAGCGGGAGCGGACCCCATGTCGCTCAGCCGCGGCGCCCATCAGGCCGTTGAAGTCGTCGTGGGAGAATTGGACTCGTTGTCGAAGCCCGTCAAGCCGGACGACAAGAAGGCGGTGGAAACCGTAGCCACGATTGCCGCCAACAACGATCGCGAGATCGGTAAGATTCTGGCGTCAGCACTGATGAAGGTCGGCAAGAACGGTGTGATCACCGTTGAGGAAGGCCGCCAGGTTTCGACCGAAGTCGAATTGGTCGAGGGCATGCAGTTTGAGCGCGGCTTCCTGTCGCCTCACTTTGTGACCAACGAGGATGATCAGGAGTGTGTGCTGGAGAATTGTCGGATTTTGATCTACGAAGAGAAGATCAGCAACGCCAAGTCGTTGGTGCCTCTGCTGGAACAGGTTTCCAAGGCGGGTACCGAGCTGTTGATCATCGCCGAGGATTTGGAAGGCGAAGCGCTGGCCACTCTGGTGGTGAACAAGCTCCGAGGCATCCTGAAAGTGGCCGCCGTGAAGGCTCCCGGGTATGGGGATCGTCGCAAGGCCATTCTGGAGGACATCGCGACTCTGACCGGTGGTCGGGCGATCTTCAAGGATTTGGGGATCAAGTTGGAGAGCGTGGAGTTGGCCGACTTGGGCAAGGCCAAGAAAATCCGCATTGATGCGGAGAACACAACGGTCGTCCAAGGGGCCGGCGACTCGACTCAGATCGAAGGGCGTGCCGAGCAGATTCGGCGTGAAATCGGGGAAACCGAGAGCGAATACGACCGTGAGAAGCTGCAGGAGCGTCTGGCCAAACTGGCTGGTGGCGTGGCGCAGATCAATGTGGGCGCTGCGACCGAAACGGCGATGAAGGAACGCAAGGACCTGGTGGATGACGCTCTGTCCGCAACGCGGGCTGCCATTGACGAGGGCATCGTGCCCGGGGGTGGCGTGGCCTTGTTGCGCTGCTCAGAAGTCATCGGAAACCTGAAACTCTCAGGCGACGAGGCTCTGGGGGCCACGCTCGTCCAGAATATTCTGGACATTCCCGTCCGCATCATCGCGGAGAATGCTGGTCTGGACGGGCCGGTTGTTGCCAATAAAGTTCGGAAGTTGGGAAAACCCAGCCACGGCTACGATGCGCTCAATGACCGTTACGGTGACATGTTCGAGTTTGGTGTCGTTGATCCGAGCAAGGTGGTGCGTTCGGCATTGCAGAATGCGGTGAGCGTGGCATCGTTATTGATGACGACCGAGTCGATCGTGGTTGAAGAGCCCAAGGAAGAAGAAGACGATCACCATGATGATCACCACCACGACATGGGCGGAGGCATGCCCGGTATGGGTGGAGGCATGCCTGGCATGGGTGGAGGCATGCCCGGCATGGGCGGCATGGGTGGCATGGGCGGCATGCCCGGCATGATGTGAGACAGTTAACGGAGTGGTGGTTCCATCGTCCTGCTGTGACTGGGGTGGCCGCCCACGGAAGATCGATAGGTAAAGCTGGCTGAATCAAGCCATAGGATTCACTTGATTTTGGAGTTTGAAGAATGCAACTGAACCCACTTGACGACCGAGTTGTTGTGCAGCCGTTGGATGCCGAGGAAACAACGGCCGGTGGAATCGTATTACCCGACGCGGCCAAGGAAGCACCTCAGCGCGGCACCGTCATCGCCGTCGGTCCCGGTCGCCTGCTGGACAGCGGTGAACGCTGTGCTGTCAGCTTGGCTGTAGGCGATGAAGTGTTGTTCGGCAAGTACGGCGGCGCCGAAATCGAGGTCGATGGCAACGACGTGAAGATCCTACGTGAAAGCGATATTCTGGCCAAGATTCTCAAGTGACGAGTCGCGGTAAAATATCTGCACACCAGTGATTCCAGGAGTACTCAGGCGTGGCAAAACAACTGTTATTTGATGATCGTGCGCGGGTCAAGTTGCAGCGTGGTGTCGACACTCTGGCCGACGCTGTCGCGGTGACTATGGGACCGACGGGCCGGAATGTCATTATCGATAAGAGCTTCGGCAACCCCGTGGTCACCAAGGACGGTGTGACGGTCAGCAAAGAAGTGGAACTCGAAGACCCGTACGAGCACATGGGTGCCAAACTGGTCAACGAGGTGGCCACAAAGACCAGCGACGTTGCCGGAGATGGCACGACGACAGCCACTGTTCTGGCTCGCTCGATTTACGAGGAAGGTTTGCGCAGCATCACGATGGGTGCCAACCCGATGATTGTGCGGCGTGGCATCGACAAGGCTGTGGCCGCCGCGCTGGAACATCTGGAAGGCGCGGCGCAGGCTGTCGAGTCCAAAGAGCAGATTCAGTACATCGGCGCTGTCTCGGCCAACAACGACGATGCTGTGGGCAAGATGATTGCTGATGCTGTGGAGAAGGTCGGCCGAGACGGTGTGATCACCGTGGAAGAGGGCAAGGGCAGCGAAACCACGCTCGATTTTACCGACGGCATGCAGTTTGACAAAGGATACATGTCGCCCTACTTTGTCACGGATGCGGGTGACATGAAGTGTATCCTGGAAGACTGCCTGATCCTGATCCATGAAAAGAAGATCTCCAACCTGCGGGAATTTGTGCCGCTGTTGGAAAAGATTTCGCAGTCCGGCAAACAGTTGCTGGTCATTGCCGAAGATGTGGACGGCGAAGCGTTGACGGCGCTGGTCGTCAATCGCTTGCGGGGAATTCTGAATGTGTGTGCCGTCAAGGCGCCCGGATTCGGCGACCGCCGCAAGGCGATGCTGGGAGACATCGCGGTGCTCACCGGTGGGACACTGATTTCCGAAGACCTCGGGATCAAACTCGAGTCTGTGGAATTGAGCCAGCTTGGCCAGGCCAAACGGGTTGAAGTCGACAAGGAATCATGCACCCTCATCGAAGGCGGCGGGGACACCGAGGCCATTCAGGCACGCGTGGCTCAGATTCGGACCATGCTGCGGAACACCGAAAGTGATTACGATCGTGAGAAGTTCCAGGAACGCTTGGCGAAGATCACCGGTGGAGTCGCGATCATTTCCGTGGGAGCCGCCACGGAAACGGAAATGAAGCAGACCAAGGCACGCATGGAAGACGCGCTGCACGCGACCCGCGCGGCTGTCGAAAAGGGAATCCTGGCCGGCGGTGGTGTGGCTTTGCTGAGATGTGTGGATGCGGTCCGCAGTGTCAAGGCCCGCAATGATGAGAAGATTGGCGTGGAAATCGTAGCCCGCTCGCTGCAGGGACCCATCCGCCAGATTGCAGCCAACTGCGGAAAAGATGGTTCCGTGATCGCTGACGAAGTGTCTCAGATGGAAGGTGATTTGGGATACGACGCCAATCGGGATGAGTACGTCGACATGAAGGAGGCGGGGATTATCGACCCCGCCAAAGTGGTCACCAGTGCTTTGAGCAACGCGGCGTCGATCGCCGGGTTGATGTTGACCACGCAGGTGCTCGTAACCAGAACCGATGACCTGGAAGGTGGAGATCACGCAAGAGTCGAGGGGAGCGTTCGCTGATCCTGGAACACGCTCTGTTCACCGGATGGTGACGCACGTCCGTGTTTCCAGGCGCTGTGGATTGTTGACGAATGTCGCTCCAAGCCGAGCCATGATGATCTGGCTCAGTGGGTCACCGTCAGGGGTGGCCCGCTTGAGGTTTCGGACGGCAGGTCCGACGCTAGGTTGCTGGCACGGGACGTCTCAGAGACGACGCGGTTGCCGTGGACTGCGCGAACGACTCTGGGTGTGAAGAATGGTGTCCATGTCCTCCAAACGTGACTACTACGAAGTTCTCGGCGTCGAGAACAACGCGTCGGATGACGAAATCAAACGGGCCTACAAGAAACGCGCGCTGGCCAACCATCCCGACCGCAATCCCGATGACGAACAAGCCATCGATCGGTTCAAGGAAGCGGCCGAGGCGTTTGAAGTCCTGAGCGATCCGGGCAAACGTGAACGGTACGATCGGTACGGGCATGCGGGTGTCTCGGGTATCGGCGGTTCGAGTGGATACTCCGACGTCAACGACATCTTTGATGCCTTTGGTGATCTGTTCGAAGGGTTTGGATTCTTCGGTGGTGGACGCGCACGCGGACGCCGAGGCGCTCACCAGGGGGCGTCCTTGGTTGTCGACATGCTGGAAACCATCCAGGATTGTCAAAAGGAAGTGGTGATCCACCGACTGGAAGTCTGTGAAACCTGCGGCGGCTCGGGTGCCGAACCCGGGACCACTCCCGAAACATGTGATTACTGTGGCGGAAACGGTCAGGTAGTTCAGGCTCAGGGCATTTTCCGGGTGCAGACACGCTGCCCCGCTTGCCGCGGTGCCGGCACGACGATTCGCGACAAGTGTCCGGACTGCCGCGGCTCCGGAAGGCAACGGAAACGGATTTCGATCGATGTCACAGTTCCTGCCGGAGTCGATACCGGTATGCGGTTGCGCGTGGCCGGGGAAGGCGAAGCGGGCGAGGGCGGTGGGCCGCGCGGTGACCTGTTCGTCGATCTGGAAGTGCGGCCGCATCCGCTGTTCCACCGAGAGGGAGCGGATTTGACCTGCCAGATCCCGCTGACCTACACGCAGGCTGCCCTGGGGACCAGCGTCGAGATTCCATTACTGGAAGGCTCGCAGTCACTCGAAGTGCCACCAGGAACGCAGCCGGGACACGTATTTGAACTGCGCCGACTCGGTATGCCCGATCCCCGCGGCGGACGTCGTGGCAATCTGTTCGTGGAAGTCCTGGTGGAAATCCCGCACAAGGTCTCGGGACGCCGGGAAGAGCTGTTGCGAGAGCTGGCCGAATTGGAACAAGCCGATGTCAGCCCGCACCGCAAGTCGTTTTACGAGAAAGTCAAAGAGTATCTGGCGGGTCAGTCGGAATAGTAGACCGTGATTGTGGCTGGAACACGACCGATTTCCGTGGGAATCAACAACCAAATGTAGGATGGCTGGCAGAACCATGTGCGCGATCCCAAACAACTCGGAATCGGACGAGAATCCTGATTCAGAACCGCCCACAGCCGACGGTGTTCACCAGGAGTCTTCCCATGAGCAGGCTTCTGCGGGCGCTGAGCCGACGGTTGAACAACAGTTGGTGGCGGCGCTTGCCGAACGTGACGCGAGTCATGATCGCTGGCTGCGTTGCCGGGCGGAAGTCGAAAACGTCCAGAAACGAGCACACCGCGAAATGCTCGAATCGCGGCGGTTCCAGGTCCTGCCGCTGGTTCGCGATTTGTTGCCCGTGCTGGACAATTTGCATCGAGCCCTGGCGGCTACCGAAGCGACACAGTCGGTTGAGGATCTGATCCAGGGGATGCGGATGGTGCTGCAGCAATTCCAGGATGTCATTTCGGGACACGCGGTGACGCCCATCGCCGCCCTGGGAGAACCATTCGATCCCAATTTTCACGAAGCGATTCAGCAGCTTCCATCGGACGAGCAACCGGCGAATACGGTTTTGCAAGAGGTTGAGCAGGGATTTCGGATGCACGATCGGGTGATCCGGCCCAGCAAGGTGATTGTTTCCAGTCAGCCGGTTGCATCGCCGCCGGCAGACCCGGAATCGACCGAGGATCGTGTCGACAAGTAGCTTCCGAGGTCTGAGGAAGGCCGAAACCCAGGAATACGAGGACGATTTTAAGATGCCCACATACGACTATGTCTGCCGGGAATGCGAGCACACATGGGAGCTGTTTCAGTCGATCAAGGCCAATCCGGTTCGCAAGTGCCCCAGATGCGGGCGGCTCCGAGCCAAACGGGTGATCGGTTCGGGCGCGGGCATTATCTTTCGCGGATCGGGGTTTTACGAAACCGATTACCGCAGCGACTCCTACAAAAAAGGAGCTGAAGCCGACAAGAAGGCACGCGATTCTGCCCAGACCGAGTCTGGAAAGTCAGCCGCCGACAAGTCGGGATCCGGCACATCCGAGTCCGGCAAGTCGCCAGGTGACTCCGGTTCCAGCAGCAGCTCCGAATGACTCACGGGGCTGCCGTCGCCGCTGGCCTCCGGCCATTGGGGCAGGTCGGGAAGTTCCCTTGACCCCGATTTGAGCAACGCCTATTCTCCGCCACCTCTCAGTTTCTCTCGGCGGACGTTTTCCCATATACCACCCGCGCGCGACCACCCGGCAACACAGTGAGACGACTGTGTGATGTCCCCCGGTGTTCGTGCGCACCAGGCGTGTTCACAGGAGCGGCGGTTCGATGCAAGTCTCGAGAACAGTGATCGTGCTGCTGGTGGCCGCGTGCGGATGCCACGATCTGGATCTCCGGTTTCAGAGTCCGGATGTCGAACCCGAGGATTTCGAGACGCGAGTCGAGACTCCGCTGATTGGTGAGTTCACGATCACGGCCGGGTTGAATTTGATCACATTGCAGGGTGTGGGGCTGGTGACCGGTCTGGACGGCACCGGTGGGGACCCTCCCATTTCGGTGTATCGCACAACGTTGCTCAATGAGATGCGGCGACGGAATATCAAGAATCCCAACCAGATCCTGGCTTCACCGACGACGGCCATGGTGGTCGTCCGGGCCTACCTGCCACCGTTGATTCGTAAGGGGGAATCCTTCGATGTCGAGGTTCGGCTGCCACCCAACAGCGACGCCAAAAGTCTGGAAGGTGGCTGGTTGATGCAGGCCTACCTGGCCGAACACGCGCTGGTTCCCGGGCAGGGCATTATGAAGGGGCACATTTTTGCCAAGGCCGAAGGTCCAATCCTGGTCTCTCTGACCAAGGATGAACGGGGAACAGCCTCTGGCCTGGTCAAACGCGGTCGGATTCTTGCCGGCGGCAAGTCGTTGCAGGACCGGGATCTGTCGGTTTTTCTCAAGAGCAGCTACCGCAGTATCAGAAACTCCAAACGGATCTCGGACCGCATCGCCGCTCGGTTCTATCACCACAACGAATCCGGGATTCGCGAACCTCTGTCCGAAGCCAAGACCGACCAGAAAATCGTCCTCAAACTGCATCCCACCTACCGTGAGAACTTTCGACGCTATCTGGCCCTGGTTCGCAATATCGCGTTTCGAGAAACCTCTGTCGCGCAGCGGGTACGCATGGAGCAATTGCGGGATCGTATCCGTGATCCGCGTCAGGCCGAAAAGTCGGCGCTGCAGTTGGAAGCGATTGGAAATGAATCGATCCCGTTGCTCAAAAACGTGATTCAGGAATCGGGGTTGCCGCTGGAATCTCGATTTCACGCCGCTGTGGCACTGGCCTACCTGGGTGATTCGGCGGGGGTCCCGGTGCTGGAAACGGCCGCACGTCAAGAACCCGCCTTTCGGATTTTCGCAGTGGCCGCGCTATCGGTTGTCGATGAAGCCGATGCCCACATCGCCTTGCGCAATCTGTTGGACGAGCCCGGAGCCGAAACGCGTTATGGAGCGTTT